>Ga0255782_10000468_pt1 | contig 36357 bp, 30 predicted proteins | sample 101ome_26_FD_179980 | JGI IMG/M metagenome (GOLD analysis project Ga0255782, IMG submission 179980) | Coastal salt marsh microbial communities from the Groves Creek Marsh, Skidaway Island, Georgia - 101408AT metaG (version 2) | ecosystem: Environmental > Aquatic > Marine > Intertidal zone >...
TCGACGACCGACGTCACGAATTTCGCCGGGACGATGAATGAAATGAATGAATGCATGCATCGACGGGGGTGTGCGCGACTCTTTCTTTATGTGTCGATCTCGTCTTACAACCTCGTAGTGTACATCATCATCTCCCATGATACGATTGTGTTATGGAACGCCCGGACACACGGGTCCGCGTCCACGTCCACGTCCTCGCGTCGTCTCCCTGTGTACCACCGATACACACTTCATATCATCTAGACCATTACCACCCCACACATCGATCCGAATGACCGATTCTCTCTCTCTCTTACACACCCATCGGACACACATCGGACACACGGTACGTGTAGTACGTACACATACCACGAGTGTAAACCATTAATGACCACTGTATAAAACCGAGACGACCGCGCCTCGACGCCCTCTCGTCGTCCTCGCCCGTCGTCGACCGCCGCACACACAGACTCGAAACGAAGAAACATGTCCGCGTTCACCGTCTCCTCCGCCGCCGCGGTCCGCGCGCCGGTCCGCGTCGCCGCGCGCAAAAACACCTCCGCGAAGATCGCCCGCGGGGCCGTCCTCGCGCGATACACCGTGACTTTGGAAACCCCGGAAGGGACGCAAGCCATCGAGTGCGCGGACGACACGTACATCCTCGACGCGGCTGAGGTGCGATGATGTGATTCGCGTTCGTTCGTTCGTTCGTGGACGGTGGCGTCGTCGCGCGCGCGATCGAGAAAAGAGTGCGCGTTTATTTCTGTGTGTTCGTTCGTTCGTCGCGACGTGTCGTCGCGGGAGACGCGCGTGGGACGGGACGGGAACGCGAGGACGAGGGATCGGTCGATCGCGATCGATGATGCGATCGGGCCCGATCGCGCGATCGTCGTGTTCGATCGATCGTCGTGTCGTTCGAAACGGGGACGCGATGACGATGACGCGCGCGTCGACTGACGATGTATTTTTTGTGTCTTCTCCGCGCGTAGGAAGCCGGCATCGACTTGCCGTACTCGTGCCGCGCGGGCGCCTGCTCCTCGTGCGCGGGTAAGGTCACGGTACGTTTATCGACGTCACCACGGTGGCGATTTTCGATCTGTGGTCCGCGCGCGCGTCGCGACACGCGATGGGACGCGACGACGCGCGAAAAAGACGACAAAAAATAGACGTCGCACCGACGCGTCGTCGTCGCCGGCGCGCGTGGACGGCGACGATCGATATCGGGACGTCGAGTTCGTCGAGCGGTTGGATCCGATCGGGGGTTGGCGAGCGAGCCCTAGTTGTACCCAAGGGGGGGGACTATGTGTTGGGTCGTGACTCGTGGTTTGGAGTGTGTGGATGAAAGAACCCTCGACTGACTGACGCGCCGCGCGCGAATCTGCGTTATCGTAGGCTGGTACCATCGACCAATCCGACCAATCTTTCTTGGATGACGACCAAATGGGCAACGGTTTCGTGCTCACCTGCGTCGCCTACCCGACCTCCGACTGCACCGTCAAGACGCACATGGAGGAAGAGCTCTACTAAGCGTCGCGCTCGCCGCACGCTCGAGACGACGCTTCGTCAGTCGTCGCGGGTGATTGAGGGGAGGATCCTACAGAAGGAGGAATTTTGAAATATTATCGAAATTCAAGGACTCATAATTTATTTATTTATTTATTGCCAACCGCTTTCTGTGTGCGTCGTCGTCGTGCGCGCGCGCGCGCGCGCGTCAGCGGTCGCGTCCTCGTTCGCGTCGCGTCGAGACGGCGTCTACGCGGCGGCGGCGCGCGCGTCCGCCGCGGAATCATACGTCGTGCCGATATCGTTGACGCGTAACAATACTTTCGTGCACCTATCGTCCTCGCGCGCGTGGTCGAGCGCCTCTTCGAATTCACTCGAGAGTTCGTAGTCGGTGTACTGGATGACGATTTTATCGGCGCGCGCGAGCTTGCCGAGCGTCTCCATCATCTTTGGCACTTTTTTCTTGTTATCCGTCATCCACTGGCGAAGAGAGAACCCGCGAACGATCAACGCGGATTCCGTCCAGGCGCTCCACGGAAACGTCGCGGCGCGACCGCTCATGTTGCCGTAGACGATGAGAGGACATCCCGGTTGTAAGCTCTCGGCGAGACGCACCGCCGACGCGCCGCCGACGGCGTCCAACGCCAATCTCGGTTTCGCGAACAAGTTACGCTGCGAGAGCTCGTGTGTGATCGAACCTTCGTCTTTCAACACTTCCGACGCGCCCAACGATTTCAACCAATCCGACGTCTTGTCGAAATCTTTTCGGTCTCGCACGACGGCGACGGCGCGCAACTTGAGCATGGCGCACAACTGCACGACGCACTGACCCACCGTGGACGTCGCCGCGTTGAGCACGACGGCGTCTCCGGGCTTGAGATTACCGAAATCTTCCAACAAACGATACGCCACGCACATCTCGCGCATCATCGCCGCGTATTCCATGGACACGATGTCTTGCGGAAGCTTGATGAGGTGCTTCTCCTTCCACACGGCGAGCGATCGCCACGTGCCCATGTCGGCGGCGTACGGAATGACCCAATCGCCCTCGTTGAGATTTTTCACGCCCTCACCGACTTTCACGACGGTGGCTAAACCGTCTGAACCGGCGACGAACGGAAATTTCGATCGAGCGACGAGATTCTTGGCGTCGATATCCGCGGGATTGATCGGCGTCACGCGCACGTTGACGAGCACCTCGCCCCACTCCAACGACGCGGGAATCGCCTCCGATCCCATCTCGATCGCGTTCGGTCCCGTGACGTTGGCTTGATACGCGCGCACTTTCGGTAAAGTCACTTCCTCGTACGATCCCTTATTCACGCCGAATCTATCAATCATATCCTCGACGCCGAGCGTCTTGTTCCCGTCGGGACCTCGCGCGCGCAACCACGCGTCGAATCCCGCCGAGTGCGATCCTTTCTCCTTTTCCGTCTTCACCAACGCCTCGGCGAGGGATTCCTTCCGAGCCTCTTCCTCTTTCAACTTGTCTCGAAACACACCACCACCGAACGCATCCAACAATTCCTCCTCGACCGATTTCTCAAACGTCCCCGTCTCGTCGTACGACGCGCGCTTGGCGTCGTCGCTCAACACGTCGTACGCCCTTTGAATTCTCGCAAACGTCCCCGCGTCCCCACCCTTATCCGGGTGCGCACGGGTGATTAAATTACGATACGCTCGACGAACCTACGCGCGGACGACACGTCAATCACACGCGTCGATCGCGCGCGCGCGCGCGCCTCGCCTCGACCGTTTTCCTCGCGCATCATCATCATCATTCACGCACCTCCGTCTTCGTCGCCGACGCCTTGACGCCGAGCGTGTCGTACAGACTCGCGTTCGACGCATCACTTTCCATCGTCGTCATCGAACCGATCGTCTCCTCGTCCGTCGTCCGTCGTCGTGTGTCGTGTGTCGGCACTCACGTCGTCCTCGGTCGAGGGGTTGGGCAAAAAGTGAGCGTTACGGAAAAAAGGGCGTTTTCGCGATGCGGCATCGACGCGACGCCGAACGCGATCGTTCCGCTCGACGCGCGGTGTGCCGTCGACGCGCGGGTCGTCCGCGGCGTGCGCGAGGACGCGCGCGCGTCGTCGTCGTCGTCGATCGGCACTCGTCGTCGCGATCGATCGATCGAAAGAAAGAAAGAAATATCGAACGAACGAACGACGCGATCGCCGTTCCATCGGGCGCGAGATCGAACGGCGCGCGCGCGGGTCGTCGACGCGTTCGAGCGTCGCGTCGACCGCGCGCGGGTCGTCGTCGATCGCGCGATATCGGGTCGTCGTCGACGTCGTTCATTCATTCATTTCTTCACGTCTTCACATCGTCCCGCCTCGCGTCATGGCGACGACGGCGAACGCGGCGAACGCGGTGGATCGTCACCACCGCGGCGTGGACGAGGAACGTCCATCGATGACGACGACGACGACGACGGGCGAGGACGACGGACGCGCGACGATGCGAGACATCGTCACCTCGTTCGGGCTCATGGGATGGACCGCGTTCGGAGGCCCCGCGGCGCACGTCGGTTTATTCAATAAAACGTTCGTGCGCGACGCGGAAAAGCCGTGGATGACGCAAGGGGTGTTTAGTGAACTCTTGGCGCTCGGACAGTGCATGCCGGGACCGACGTCGACGCAAATGTCGTTCGCCGTGGGGACGACGCAGCGAGGGGTGGCGGGGGGATTGACGAGCGGGGCGTTGTTTCAGTATCCGGGGTTGATTTTGATGACGTTGGCGGGTGCGGGGGCGGCGGAGGCGTTGGTGAATCCGTCGAAGACGTTGCGGGCGTTTACGGCGGGTGTGAGCGCGGCGGGCGTGGGGTTGGTGGTGAGCGCGGCGGATGGGTTGGCGAGGAGTCAAGGCGGGAAGACGCGGACGACGAAGACGTTGTGCGCGATTTCCGCCGTCGTGGCGTATTATTATCGCACCGCGTGGTTGTTTCCGAGTTTAATCGCGTTCGGTGGTCTCGTCACCGCGATTGAGGCGCGACAGAAGAAGGAAAAAACGGATGACGCCGAGGACGTCGCCGACGCCGACGCCGACGCCGAGGACGTCGCGCGCTTGGGATTAAAACCATGGGCGGGCGCGGTGTTGATCGCGGTGTGGATCATCACCCTGATCACTCTCGGTATCGTCGTCCCCAACACGTCGTACGAATCGAATAAAGAACTGCACTGGTTTGAAGCGTTTTGGCGCACGGGGTCCATCATCTTCGGCGGCGGTCAAGTCGTCCTTCCGCTCCTCTTGAACGACGTCGTGCAATACGAGACGACGTGCGCGGCGTACGACACCGTCACGAGCGCGTGTACGGCGTACGCGAAGACCGAGCTCGCGACGTCGTGGATCACCGAGGAACAATTCTTCGCGGGTCTCGGTGTCGTCCAAGCCATGCCGGGACCGTTGTTCAATCTGAGCGCGTACATCGGCGCCGTGGCGGCGAGACGCGCGGGCGTCAACGTCATCGTCGGCGTCATGTGTTGCTGGTTCGGTCTCTTCGGTCCGGGCGTGATGCTTATTTTCGCCGTGTTGCCGTTTTGGGGCAAGTTTCGCAAGTGGGACGTGTATAAACGCGCGTTGCCGGGTTTGAACGCGAGCGCCGTCGGGTTGGTGGTCGCCGCGGTGTTTAGCATCGCGTTCAAAGTGAAAGACATCAGTCCGTTCCCCAACGCGTCCGTGTGCATCGGATTGATATGCACGTTTTGTGCGCACATCATCAAATTTCCACCGGGGACGTGGAGTTTAATTCAAGCTCCCTTGGTCGTCGTTCTCGGAGGTTTACTCGGTCTCATCGCGCACGGCGCCGAGATGAATTAATCGATGGCGTCGCCGACGCTCGTCGGTATTCTTTTCTAGCATTTTTTCTAGCATTTTCTCGTTTCACGCATCATTCTGATGAATACTATGAATCATGAATCATTGAATACATCTACTACGGTATTATCACGCGCCGCGCGTCTACTCGACGCTGTTGTAGTGTTCTCCCAACCCGAACGCGTGGCGATGATAACACACTCGAAGCGGCGGCGCGTCTTCAAACTCTTCGCCCATGACGACGACGGGCATTGTCGCCGAAAATACTTGAATTCGACGCTTCAACGCCTTGGCGAGCGCCATGATCTCCAACTGCCCTCCCCACGTCGCCGTGCTCTCGACGTCTCGCACGTACGCCTCCCATCTCGCGTCCGCCTCGGGCGTATCCTCGGCGCACTCGTCGACAAAGGGTCGGTACGCGCTCTCGTCGTCTCGCATCGTCTCCGCGCACGTCACCCGTAAACCCTCATACCCACCCTCGTGCCCCGCCCCGGTCACCGCGCGAAGTTGATCGTCGATGGATCGATACAGACAGTGTCCGTCCGCGCGAATCTCTTTCACTTTTAATCCCAAAGGCGCCAATCTCGCGCGCAAGACGTCGCTCTCCACCGCCTCGTCGCTCGGACCCAACGCCGCCTTCTCAGCCTCGATCCTCGCCTCGCGCGCCGCTTCCTCCGCCGCGCGTTTCGCTTTTCTCGCCATCGCTTTCGAAGGTTTACGAATCATCGCACCATCATCCGTCGTCGACGCCGGCGTCGGCTCGAGCGCCGCGCCGACGGCGAGCGCCTCCGCCAACGCCGCCGTCTCGCCCTCCTCCTCCTCCCTCACCACCGTCTCTTCCGCGTCGTCCTCGTGCGCGCGCTCCCACTCGGACATTTCGCGATAGTGTCGATCGCTCACCACCCCGACCGCGCGCATGGCGCGCTCGCGCTCGCGTTTCCCGTTCCCGAACGTCGAGACGTGGGATTCGATGCGCGCGAGCTCATGGGCGTGTCGCGCGCAAATGACGTCGAACGATTCGTCGAGGACGTCCACGGTGGTGTCGACGAGGTCCGAGGGGACGTCCGCGAGCGCGTTCCCGCCGCCGCCGCTCGATTTTTTCTTTCCCATGACGCTCGAGCGCGTGCGCGCGCGCGTGTGAGGGCGAGAGCGCTTTTTCAGCGTCAGTCAGTCCCGGGACGGGACGGAGGAGACGTCGGGACGCCGGGACGAGACGACGCGGTGGTGAGAGGGCGGTGCGTGCTCTGCGTGCGAGGGATGTGTAGTATTGCGAAGCGAGGGCGAGACGCTACGATAAGAGCGCGGCGGCTCTGGATTCTACTGTTTGTAAGCGCCTGGCGAGCGCGTACGCGCGACGATGTTCCGCCTCGAGACGTTCGTCCTCGGCGTCGTCGTCCTCGAAGAAATCATCCACGGTCTCGCGGAAGAGATCGTCGGTTTCGGCGAAGGCGTCGACGCCGACTCGATCGTCGTCGAAGCCGTCGGCGTCGAAGGCGGCCGAGCGACTGGCGGGTGACGGACGAACGCCATCGTCTTCGTCGAGGTCTTCGTCGGTGAGAATGGACCGTCGAATGAGTTCGGTGAGCTTTTCCACGCGACGCGTGCGGTGCGCGCGGTCGGACGCGACCGAGCGAGACGATGGCGGCGGCGAGGAGGGCTTCCTCGGCGAGGCGATTTCGCGCGCGCGAGCGCTCGTTATCTCCTCGACGCGGCGACGCAGAGCGTCGCGCTCGGACGAGAGCTCGCGCACCGTCTCGCGATTCGTCGCGCACTCGTTCTCCAGCTGCGCGATTTTGCGCTCGTACGTTCGGGCGTCCACACCGATGGGACCTCGTGCGATCTGTTGCTCGAGTTTGCGAACCCTCATGGCGTGACGCGCGGCGTCTCTTCGTGCCTCGTGGAGCTCTCTGTTCAGTTCCTTCTCCTGGACCTCCGTCTGCGACCGCCAATCGGTGAAATCGTTCGTCTCCGTCTCGTGTTTCACGCGTAAACGCTCGAGTTCTCCTCTTAAATACGCCACCTCGCCGCTCAGGCGATCCTTCTCCGCCGCCTCGACGGACACCGTCTCCCTCGCGTGCTCGGCTTCCGCCTGCGCCTCGGATAATCGCAGGTTCATCTCGTGCGCGCGATCTCGGATCATCTGTAACTCGGTCAACAGTTTTTCTCGCTCCGCGTCTCGCATCTCGACCGCGATTTGCGACGCTTTGAGCTGCTCGTGAAGCGACGCCACTTTCCTACGCGCTCGCTGCGCCTCGGTCGATTCTAATTTAGCCTCATCCACCGCGCACCGCATTCGATCGACGGCGCTGGACATGGACTCACTCGCCTCCATCGCCGCCTCCGCGCGTTTCTGCCACTGGTCCCGCATCAATTTCGTCTCTCGTAGCTCAGCCGCGAGCTCTCCTGCTCGATTTCTCGACGAGTGCAACGCGCGCTCGTCCGCGCGCGCAGATCGGCTCAACTCCTCCATCTCCGCCCGCCACCGTCGCTCAGCGTCCGCGACCGCCGTATTCACGGCGTCCGCGATCGCTCGCTCGCGCTCCTCCGCTCCCTTTGCGGCGAATTCCGTCAACGCCGTCGTCGCGCGCGCGGCTCTGGATTCCGCCGCCTCGCACCGTTCCCTCCACGAAGACTCCTCCCTCGACGTCGACGCCCCCGCCGAGTTTCCCCGTCGCGCCGTCATCGGCGTCAAAGACAACGCATCTCGCGATCGAGGCGTCTCCTCGTCCTCCTCCTCGTCCTCATCGCGCCTTCGACTCGCGCGGCGACGTCGTCTCGCCTCGAGCTCGCACGCCAACGCCGTCTCCCTCGCCCTCGACGCTCGCTCCGACGCCTGCGCCGCGCGCAGCTCGCGCTCGAGGATCTCACACCTCGCGCTCGCGTCGAACGACGACCCTTCGCGCGTCATGTCCGTCGACACGTCGCGCGAACGACGAGAGATCGCGCGGGTCGTGGCTTTATCGCAATCTCCGGGGAGTGATGTTTTCGAAACTCCTCGCGACGAGTGTGCGCGCGCGCCGGAGACCGCGACCGGTGCGCGCGGTCGACGACGATTGTCTCGCGTTCGCACGACCGGACGCGCGCGATGGAGGGTCCGCGCGCTCGCGTGTGAGGGCGCGATTAAAGTTCGTGATGACGGTGTCTCTTCAGACATTTTTCACCCGCGGGACGCCGAAGGGACGTCGAGGGGACGCGAGGGCGAGCGATCGCGATCGAGGGGCGCGAGAGAGGAGGCGCGAGACAGACGAAATAAAAAGGTTGCGCGCGCGATGGACGACGACGCGACGAACGAGCGGTGTGGTATCGCGGGACGCGTTAAGTTTACAACGTTTACGACGTCACGGAGATATTTCATCCTCGACGAAACCGACGGCGCGAAGACGACTGGCGAGTATCTCCGCGGCGCGTTCGCCATCCATTCCGCCACGAAGGAGCGCGCTGACGAGATCTTCGTCGTCGCGAAGACTGTCGGCGAGATCGGCCTCGGTCTCGTCCTCGACGGTGGACGCTGGGGCGTTCCAATCGAAGGCGTCCGACTCGACGGCGGGACGCGCGTCGTCGTCGTCGTCGTCTAAAAGATGCTCGTCCGATGCGGTCGCCGCGCGCAGCAGTTCTCTCGCGAACGCGTCGTTCCGCTCTCTCTTCGTCTGCCACACGGGCGCGTCGTGCTTCGCCGTTTTGAAGAAGAAGGAGCTCAAATCGCCCGCGAACGCCTCCGCGTTCTTCCTCTCGCGCCCACTTCTTCTCGCATCCCTCGAGCGTTCCTCCCTCGCGCGCGTCGCCGCGTCCTCGACTTCGATCGCCAACGCCCTCGCGCGCGCGCTCGCGCTCGCGCTCTCCGACGTCCCCTTTCGCGTCCTCGGCCACGCGTTCGGGACCTCCCACGCCGTCGGCGGTTTCGCCGTCCTCGCCGCCGGCGCGCTCGCCGACCCTCGTCTGTCACCGCTCGCCGCGTTCGCCTCAGCGATGCCAGAAGACGATGCGGCCGTCGCCGACGTCGTCGTCACCGCCGCGGACGCGCTCGTCGTCACCGCCGCGGACGCCGCGAGAGACGCGCACTGCGCGGCGAGCTGTCGAAGCTCCTGTCTGAATTCAATCTCTCGTTTCGCCTGCCGCTCGCGCAACGCCTCGCACTCGGCGCGAAGGCGCGCGTTTTCCTCTAATGCGACGCGGAGCGCGTCTTCGGCGCCTCCGCGCGGGCGCGGGGGCGACGTCGTCGACGTAGTGAGCGAATCCATTCGATCTCTCGGTCGTTGCGCTCGAGGATTGAATTGACGCGAACGCGCGCGCGACCGATCGCTCGATCACTCGGACGCGACGGCGGATCGAACGATCGCGTTTGACGCGCGATCCGCCCGTCCGTGCCTCGCGCGATCGATCGAGTCGCGCGCGGCGACGTGTCGCGAGAGGACAGGCGAAACGACACTGCAGGCCGCGCGCGCGATTCGTCCCGGACGACTCGTCCGACGCGCGTCTCCGCGGCGACGCGCGCGACGGCGCGCGACATGGACGAACGCAAATCACTGTTGTTTCAGGCGACGCTCGCCGAGCGCGCCGAGCGCGCGGAAGGTGCGCGAGACGCGACGAGACTCGAATCGTGTCGACCCGACGTTTCGGCGACTTTTGGATTCATCGCGCGCGCGACGCGCACCGCGCGACGCCTCGACTGACGTGTAGACGCGACGACGACGAACGCGCGATGTTTGCCAGATTCCTTCGCAGCGATTCGAAAATTGTGCGCGCTGGACGGCGTGGACGAGCTCGATGCGATCGAGCGGGACGCGGTGTCGGCGGGCTTCAAAAAGACGGTGGCGCCGAGACGCACAGCGTGGCGAGCGCTCGCGGCGATCGAGGCCGCGGAGCGACGGCGTGGACGCGAGGCCGAGGCGAGCATCGTTCGCGAGCACATGAGACGCGTGAAGGAGGAGGTGCGCGACATCTGTGATGCGTTGTTGGAGGCGGTGGACGCGTTTGAAAAGACAGGTTCGACCGAGTCCAAGGCGTTTTTCGGAAAGATGAAGGGTGATTACAATAGATACGTCGCCGAGGTGACGACGGGTGAGGAGCGCGCGAAGGCGATCGATCGCGCGACGAAGGCGTACGAGCGCGCGATGGCGGCGGCGATGGCGGCGAAGACTGGATTGGTGGCGACGCATCCCGTCTTGCTCGGACTGGGCCTCAACTATAGCGTGTTTCATCACGAAATTCTCGATGAACGTCAAAAGGCGATCGAACTCGCGAGGGAGACGTTCGATAACGCGAGCGATGAGATGGATGAACTGAGCGAAGACTCGTTCGCGGACGCAGTGCCGGTTTTACAACTTTTGCGCGACAATATTACGATGTGGACGAACGCGTCCGAAAACGAAGAGGGCAACGACGAGAGCGAGAGTCCTCGCGAGGACGATTGAGAGGAGGAGACGTCGTAAAATTCTGGGAAAAATCACGCCCAACGCGCTCGGTGCGTTCTTTCCAATGTATTCATTCAATGTGGCGTCATGTCACGCGCGCACGTCGTTTTAACGATCGCCGCTTGTAACACCACATATCTATTTTTTTTCGCTACACCTAGTACCTACCGCGCGTCTCTCGCGCGGAAAAACCGCGCGATTCGCGCGTGCACTTCGCCGTAATTGCGCTCCGGCACGATGAGACGTTGTTCGATCCACTCAGGAAGACCCTTCGCCGCCTTCGTGCGTTGCTCCTGGGCGCTTCCGAACGCTCCCCAACGTTTATCGCAGAGCACGATGCACGCGTAATCGCCCACGTGTCGAATGGCTCTGCCGACGCTCTGATTCACGCCTCGCATGCACAGCGCTTCGTAATACGCGCGTCCGCGTCCTTGATTTCCGGCACCTTCGTCGAGATGGTCCATCCTCGCCCTGAGCTCCGCGTCGCCGACGTTGGCGTACGGCAAACCCACCATGACGACGAGTCGTCCGAGCTCATCCTTAAAGTTGATGCCTTCGCTGAGCTTTCCACCGACGACGCAGAGTAACACGGCACCTCCGCTCCGCGCGTTCGTCTCCAACCCTCTTTTCACGGACGCCGCGTAGTCGCGTAAACACTTTTCGAGCGCGCTGGCGTCTCTGGGTTCGCGATACACATCCTTCGTCCCGCGCACGGAGGAGAGCGTCCCCGTCGTCGCCCACCTCTCGTACACGTCGTCGGCGTACTTGAAAGAGGGGAAGAAGACACACACGCCGCCCGGTGCGACGCGACACGCGTTAACGACCACGCGCCCGAGTTCGTCCATCACTTTGACGTCCGAACGCGCGGCGTGCGTGAAATCGAACGGTGTTCCCGTTGGGCCCGCGGGGAGCGCGACGGGGAGCAAATTGTCGCGAGGAATGATGTGACCGCACGTGAACGTCATTAATCGTCGATTGACGTCATTCTCCGGCGATGACTGCACTGTTTTGAGATCAGGGCAGAGCTGTGTCACCAATTCGTCGATCGGCGCGAGCGTACCCCCGACGAGAATGACGGAGCGCGCCTGCTCGACGACGCGCTTGAATCGACTCGCGGCGTCCAATAGGATGAATCGAAGCGCGGCTGGATCGCCGTTTGACGATTCGCGCTCGTAAATGATGCGCCCGTCGCTATCGGCGCTCGCTAAACAATCGATCAACGACGTCAACGCGTGTACTGCGCCTAGGCGCGGCGTCGCGTTCGGATCCGGCACCACGGCGACGGTTTTGTTTCCTATGGTTTCCACGCTCGCGTGGACACCCTCGTCTTGCGCACGAACGCGCTCGCCGTACGACGCAATCTTGTGCGCGACTTTACTCTCCTTCAAGTATTTTCGCAGACTGAACATGTTCACCGTGTCTTGTCCGCATTCAAACAAAAAATCATTCAAACTCGTCAATCGTTTCTCCGGCTTGGAGTCATCTCTGGATTCCTTCGCGAGCGTCTTCATGAACGCTCGAGTGATGTTCGCGAGCGTCTTGAGATACCGCAGGTTATTCGCGCTCAATCGAGTCTTGAAACGATCGACGTACGCCGTCAACATGTCGTCGACGTCTCGCAACTGCTCCAGCGTCACCGCCGCTCCGTACGAGCTGTGCACGGCGTCCACCAAGTTGTGCGCCTCGTCAAAGATGACAACGGCGTTCTCCAGCCTGATTCCTAAAATCTCGCGCGTGTCGGCGTGTAACAGAGATGCGTACGGCATCAACACCAAGTCCGCCTCCGGTAACGCAGAGCGCGCGGCGTAATACGGACACGCGCGTCGCGTCTCGCCCAGTCGCACTAAATCTTCTATATCCATCGGTTTCGCCAACGCCGCCTCTTTGAGCTCGAGCATCGCCCCTCGACGCTTCGACAGAAAAGGGCACGCCTTTAACTTCGTCTTCTCCCCCGGTTTCGTCTTCCCTTTGCTCATCTCCAGGCACCGTTCGTTTATTCTCGCCGCCGATCCTAAATTTCTAACCGCCGGATTGACGCACAGTTGCGCGCGACTGGCGACGGCGCTCGCGGCCACCTGCTCCTCGGCACCGGCGACCTTACCCCCGAACGCGGTGTTTCGCAACTCGCCTATCACTTGCGTCAACTGCGAGTGCGTCCTCGAACACAAAATCACCTGTTGCGCCGGACGAAGCGCCTCGTCTTCCTCGGCGGCGGCGAAATTGTCGTCGTCGCTATCGTCCTCGTCCGCCTTCAACAACGTTCGCAAATCCTCCGCCGCGTGTTCAGCGCCGGAATCGTACTCATCCGCGAGAAATTCTCTCTCCTCCGCCGTGTGTTCGTCCACCTCGCGCCTCGATTCGCTCGCGTTGGACTCTGCAATTTTCCTTCTCAACCGTTCCTCGGCGTCTCTTCGCAACGTCGCGCGCGTCTCCGCGCGTTTCGCCCTCTCCCGCATCTCCTCGCGAATCTTCCCTCGTCGACGCTCCACCTCATCCGCGTCCGTCTTCCGTTTCTTCGCGTCGTAATCTCTCAACCAATCCGGTTCGTCGTCGTCGTCGTCTCGCGGCGTCTCCTTCGTCGTCGCCGCCTCGTCGTCGCCACCGTCGTCGTCCAATTTTTCACCCCTGAGCCTCGCCCGCCGTCGATCATCCACCCACGACAGCGCCCCCACGAGCACGCTCAGCGTCTTCCCGGTCCCCGTGGGCGATTCAAACACCCCAAACGTCCCTCGTCGCTCGCACGCGTCGTAGATTCGTCGCATAAGATCGCGTTGGATGCCGTACGGTGATGCGTACGGAAACGTCGGGAATTCATGTCGAGATAACCGCGGCATCGTCGCGCGCGCGCGTGAGTGCGACGAACACCGCGTGACGGATCGATCACGCGCGCATCGGTCGCGCGAGACGGCGCGCGAGACGGCGCACAGTGACGAGTCGTGTTGGATGTATTTTCTCTTTAATCTTCGAGCTCGAGCGCGCGCGAGACCCGCGACGTCTATTTACCCGCGATACCGAGCACTTCGATCTCAAACAGCAGCGTGCCGTTCGGAGGAATCCCCCACGCCGGAAATCCACCGGCACCGTACCCTTCGTGCGCGGGAATGTCGAGTTCGATGACCTCGCCCACCTTGGCGCCGAGACAGCCTTGGTCCCACCCTGCGGGACGATTGATTCATCGAGACGTCGTCGTCGTCATCAGTCGAGGCGTCGCGGCGGCGAACGAGTGCGTGCGTGCGCGTTATCGTGTCTTCGTCGTCGCGTCGTCGCGGGGCGTACCGGTGATGACGGCGCCGACGCCGGCGTCGTACGTGAACGGTTTTTGGCCCGGGTCCTTGGTGCTCCAAAAGACTTTGTTCGTCTCCTTGACGGTGCCCTTGGCGTGGACGGTGACCTTGTCGCCCTTGGCGACCTCGGCGCCGGTGCCTTGGACGACGGTGCGACGCGTGGTGGCGTATCCGGGAATCGGGGCGAAGGCGGACATGAGATTGGCGGGCGAGGTGTGCGGGACGGGACGGCGCGCGAAGAAGACGTCGACGAAGACGAGGCGGCGGGCGTCGACGGTGCGATGGATTCCGCCGTGGTGACAAAAGAAAAATACTATTTACAGTGTGAGTGCTACGATCGGTGTGTGCTAGATACGAATCGATCGGTGCGTCGACGACGCGAACGCGAGACCAAAAGACGCGGGGACGCGTCGGCGGTTTACATGCCAAATTGCCCCGAGTGAAACGACAACGCGCACTGCACTTCGTTGAAGAGATCGTCTATTCTCGTGTACGTCTTGTGCAGAGCGGCGCGAAGAGCGTGACACTCTCGCACGAGTTGCTCGGATTCCATGATGGCGGTGGTGTGCGCCTCCAAAAAGATGGACAGGTGCGCGTTGACCAATTCGTAGTACAAACCGCTCTCGATGGTTTTCGAGAAAAATTTAATCCCGCTCGACAGGTTTTTCACGTCGTCTTCGCTCATGAACTTGTGATCCCACGGTCCGAGCGAACGAAGCTCGAAATCGACCGCGCCCGGCGACGCATCCCTGAGGAATTCGAGCGCCTCGGTGTAATCGTCCTCGGCTTCGCCTTTTTTGAGCAACGAAAGCAACGGCGTCGAGGCGACGCCGGCGAGGTCGGACCCGGCGCGCAGGATGCGACTCTTTGGTTCGCTCTGTGACTTTTTCGAATCACCGTCGGCGGCGTTCACCAGAGACTCTCGCGAGGGATCGAAGACGGAGCGACGAACGTCGTCGCTCGCCGCGACGGTGGGCAAAAAGAAGGGCGCCAGTTCGGGCTCCTTTTCTTTTTCATCCGTCTTGCTGTTTTCCTTCACCGTCTCTAGGTTGAGGAGCGTCTCGATCTGCGTCTTCGGCACGTTGGACAGGGTGATCATGCCCGGCTCGATCTGTGTCGGACCGGTCGCCAAGCGTTCAAAGTAGTCTTCCAATTCCTTGACGTTGAGCTCGTCCTCCTCGGCGGCGTCCTCTCTCGGGTGCACGTAGACACCCTCGTTGTCCTCGTCCTCGTCCTCGTAGTCTCGCTCGTTCGAAGCGCGTGTGACGATGGTCTCCGTCTCCGATTCCGCCGGTTTGTTCGGAAGCGAGACGGAAACCTTGCGCCCGTACGCAACCTCGGCGTCTGGTCGAAACATCGTCCTATTGGCCCACAGATACAAACCCAGTTTACCCTCGTGCAAGGTGACCAACAAATCCATCCTCGGCGAAAAGCTCATCGCAGTGACTTTTTCTTCGCCTAAAATCATCTGTTGCACGATCGACGCCGCGGATACGTCGTACACGGTGATGAGACCCGTCGAGTCGAGAATGAAGATCCACTTCTCGTTTTCGCTAAATTGTACGCTCACGACGTCACCGGCCGCGTGAACATCGCCTCGCGGCGTGTACGTGCGCACGCGTTTTCCAGTGACGATGTCGTACACACGAACAATCTTATCTTCGCATCCGACGACGAATAATCCATCTTCGTGCAAGTGTCCGCAACGAATGGCGCACCCGACGTCGATTTCGATATCGAGCTTCATCTCTTTAAACTTCCACACACGAATGATTCCATCCGCCCCGGCGGTGACGAGACTTCTATTCGCACACTCGGCCTGAATGCACGTCACCTCGCCGTCGTGCGCGCTGATACGAATCTTCCCGTCCTCGTTCGCGCCGGCTTGATTCGCGAGCGCCCAAAACGAACGTTTCCCGCCCGGAAAATTGTACCCTTCGTTTCCGTTGCGTTTCTTCCTTTTCGCAGCTTCGTCGGCGTCTACGAGACGATCGAGAGACCCACGGTGTAAACCGGATTGCAGATTGAATCGATGCACGGCGCCGTTCGCGGCGCCGAGGTAACCAAAGTTACCACACGCGCTGATACACACCGCCTTGACTTCAAACTTGCCGTCGCCCTTGGGACACTGAAGAATGTGTTCACCGATGGACCCTTTGGAGATTCGCCACGTGTACGCCTTATTCTCACCTTCGTGCGCGGTGATGACGTTCGCCCAATCGCGCTCGCGAAGCTCTCCCCACGCGATGCGCGTCACCGGAGGCAGTTTCAACGCCTCCTCGGCGATGCCAATCTTCTTCGCGCGCTTGGTCGTATGTTTTTGGCTCATCTCTATGTTTTGCTGGTCTCGAAACGCGTTGAAAAACCGAAGCGTACGATCTTGACCCGACGCCAACAACTTCTTTCCTTCACCGTAAAACGACACGTTCGTCGGGGGCTTGGAGTGACCCGCGCGGAAACGCAACAGACGCGCCTCGCCGTCGTCTCGATCAAAAATCCACTCCTTGAGCGTGTTGTCGCGCCCGCTGGACAGCATCACCGGCTGCCCGTCGAGAAACTTCAGCGCGGCGACCGGTCCTTCGTGGCATTCCAAGATGAGTGACCGAAGCGTCCGCTTCTCTAAGTCCCACACCGTGACGCGTCCCGACACGTCGCCGACGCACAGCACGTCGTCTTGGTCATCCGTTCTGAACGCCAACGCCGTCACCGCGATCCCTTTCTCCGGCGTGAGCGTGAACAACACTTCATCCGCGCGCACGTCCAACAACAACACGCGTCCATCCTTCAATCCCACCCCCACGACGTCCGAGGCGGGTGAATTTTCCAAAACCATCACCTCGGAGCCCCACCCCGCGAACTCGTGCACAAGCCTCCCCGCGCGCACATTCACGAGCGCCAATCGCCCGTCTTTCGATCCAAAAATGAGTTTGTCGACGAGTCCATCCGGGTGACACACCGTCGTCGCCTCGAAACCGCGCGGAAACTCCATGCGTCGCGCGTCCAACTCGCCCTCGCTCTCGCTCTCTTCGCCCGCCTCCGACTTGCCGCCCCGCTTCTTCTCTTCACGCGCCCGCATCGCGTCGTCGTCCACGTCCCACGCGCGCACGTCCCCGTTCGCATCTATGCTCACCAAATGATGCCCGAACGCGTGTAACACGACAATCTCTCGGTCGTGTCCCGTCGGTCCCGTCAACGCGCACGTCTCTCGCAACCGCCGCGCGCACCGCACCACCCTCCCCACCGCGCAAAACGTCCAATCTTTCCGCACCGCCAGCGCCGCGACGTGAACGCCGTGAAACCTCGCCCCGTGAAACGTCAGCGTGAGCTTTCGACAGTCGTACACCGCGAACGAGTCCTCGCACGCGACGGTGACCCACGACTCTGTCCCTCGCCGCTTGATGACGAACGGGACGCCCGAGGGCGACGACACGAGTCCGAGCGCGCGAAACGGCGCGAAGAGCGACATGTTGACGCGAGTGTTCGCCTCGTCGCCCGCGACGCGCGCGCCGGCGATGTGCGCGGCGCGGAAACGCGGGGCGAAATGGCGCCGCCGCCGCCGAGAGTTCGCGGCGGCACGCGGGCGGAATTACCACATTACGCCGCGCGCGCGCTCGAGACGGCGTCGCGCGCGACCGGCGAGGCGACGAGACGATGAGACGCGAATCATCGAACGTCGTCGAGCGCGCGGAGGGTGGAGGACGAGGCGCGATGCGGCTGTTGGCGGTGTTGATTGCGATCGCGTCCACGCCGTACTTTGTAGAATCGACGTCTGCGGCGACGATGGGCGCGGCGCTGGACGCCGGTGCGCGCGTCGTGTCGTCCAACGCAATCGGTGCGTTCGCGCGCGCGGTTGAATTCGCGAAAACGATGACGACGAGACGCGCGCGGTGCGGATTAAATGGATTCTTTTGTGAGGAAGATTTATGCCGACGGGCGAGAAGATCGACAGCGGAGGAACTCATGGGACAGCCCACGGGCGTGGAACTCGTCCTGGACGCGCTGTGTGATCACGTCGAGACGCCGAACGAGCGATTGCGGAAACCGCTGGTGATGTCGATGCACGGGAGTCCCGGAACGGGGAAGTCGACGTTTCATAGAATTTTGGCGCACGCGGCGTACAACGCGACGACGAGCAGCCGTGGAGAGGACGCGGGGCGATACGCGTGTCCGGGACGAGGGTGTCCGGGATATAAGGTGATTTTCGGCACGGATTACGTCGTTCGCGAGCGCGAGGCGCAGGCGAGAATGTTGAGAGACGCGGTGACAAGGCACTTGGAACGGTTTCCGGAATCTGTCGTGGTGGTGGAAGAGTACGATAAATTGGGGTGTCCCGCGCGAGGTATGTTGAAACAGATGCTCGAACACGGAAGCGCGGGCGGCGAGGGGAACCCATTCGATCGAAACGTGACGTTTTCGAGATCGATATTCGTTCTCGAGGCGAACATGGGATTCATGGACGTGCACGACGCGTCGGCGGCGACCGGACGACGCGTCGACGGCGACGCCCTGGTGGCGTTGCAGCGCAAATTGAAGGACGGGCTGTTCGAGAAATGGACCAAAGACGGGTGCGAGGACCGCGAGGACACGCTGAAAGTGGTGGGCGCGATTGACATGTTCGTGCCGTTCGTGCCGCTCGATCGTGCGGCGGTGAAATCCATCGTCCACGCGCAACTCGTCGAGCGCGGACGCATAAAAAAGCACCGGCGCGAGCTCGGACGATTGGAGTGGGACGACGACGTTCTCGAGAGACTCGTGGACGAGGTGGAATTCGAAGGGAAATACGCCATCGAGGGTGGGAAGGAGGTGTCCATCGTCCTCTCGCGTTGCGTCACGCGCGCGCTCAGACTCCTCGCCGAATCTGAGATCGCGCGCGCGGGCACCGACGGCGTCGGCGCCTCGCACCACGTTCTCCGCGATCGAATCGTTCGGTTAAAACCGTCGTCTTCTACCTCCAAAGGTCCCGTGGTTGCCGTCCTCGTCTAGCGCCGTCGAGTCGAGTCGAGTCGAATCGAGGGCGGCGAACGAAAGTAGAAGAAGAAAAAATTTGTAACAATCATCACACTAGAATTGCGCGCACCGAACGACCCCGTCGCGATCCACCGACGTCTCGCTTACTTTTTCGTTTTACGCGGAATGCGTCCCCCGTTCGCCTTGATGGCGTCCTTTTTCGCGTCGGCGGCGCTCGCGCTCGCGCTCGCGTCCCCGCCCATCGACGCCATCATCTCTCGCTGCAACCGCAGCTGCTCCTCCCGTCCGTTTTTGAGAGAATCGCACACGGGTTCGCAGTCTCTCCACCCGCCCGTGCCGTACGCGCGCGCCTCGCGCGGTGACGTCGCCGCGACGAGCGCGGACGTCAGCACCACGAGCGCGCGTCGTCGCGTCGACTCGGTGGACGTCGCGTCGTCGGACGCGCGCGCGAGGACGGCGACGCGCGCGCGAGGACGGTGCGTTCGCGGTGCCGACGTCTTGAGCGTCGTCGTCGCGCGCGTCGTCGTCGTCAGAGAGGTCGTCAGCGTCATCATCGTCCGTCGTCAAAGACTGACGACGCGTCGCGTCGACCGACCTCTCGGCGTCTCCTCGAGCCGGTCGCCGAGCCGCGACGAGACGACGAGACGACGGACGCGCGTGTAGTCGCGTCTCTCGTCGCGTTTCTCGTCGCGTCGTCGTCGTCGTCGTCACCGACCGTTGACGATTCATCATCTTTTCATTTAAAACGACGACGACCACGCGCCGACGACCGAGGACCGACGACGCGACATGTCGCGATGCGCGGTGTGCCTCGAACTGTGTCAGGGCAAGAGTCTGGTGCGCGCGACGTCGCGACGACGACGAGAGATGTGCGATGAGATTTTGAGCTCAAAAAAACAAAACGACGCCGAGGGCGGGAACGACTGAAAAACCGACGACTGACGACGACGCGCGCGTTCGCATCGCGCAGGCGTTGCCCGAGTGTGGACACGTGTATCACGTGCGATGCGTGTCCAAGTGGTACGACGTGAAATCTCGAGATGCGAGGGAGAGACGCGCGCGGCGGCGAGACGACGACGGCGAGGCTTCGGCGCCGTGCCCGACGTGTAAAAAAGAGTTTACGTACGGCGAGTGCGTGACGATATACCTCGACGCGCCTCGAGAGATGATGGATGAACTCGCGGCGATGAGTCCGCGCGCGCTCGGAGGCGTCGGGGCGTCGTCGTCGGCGAGGAGGAAATCGAACGGCGGGACGCCGGGCGGCGGCGGCGACGACGCCGACGCGCGCGCCGAATCCGCGAGACGACTGCGCGCCGAGCGAGAGCGTTTACACGACGCGTTGGACGAGACGGCGACGTTGAAGAGAGAATTGGAAGCGGTACGCGCGCGCGCGACGGCGAACGAGGACGTCGAGCGGGCGTTGAGACAGGCGAAGAAGGATTTGACGGCGGCGAATCTCGCCGTGCAGACGCTCACCGCCAAGGCGAGACGCGGCGACGACGAGACGAGGAAATTGCGCGAAAAGAACGCGCTCTTGGCCAAGACGGTGGCCAAGTTTGAGGACAGAGAGCGACTCGAGCGCGAGGTGGCGGTGAATTCATCGTCGCTGGGGGAGAAGGAGATGATGCGACGATTGGAACGAAGCGATCCGAGAATGGCGATGACGACGCTCGTGCGCAATTTGTGCGCCAAGAATACGCAAATCTCGTCGCAGCAAGAGCAATACGACGCGCTCGTGCGACGCATGCGCGAGAAAGAGCGAGAGGTCAAGTCTCTGGAGGCCAAGGTGGAGGCGTATCGAGCGACGTCGGGGAGCGTCGCGGGGACGTCGGACGCGCGGAGAGAGACGACGGAAAAGGCCAAGTCGGCGAGGAACGCAGCGGCGGGCGCGTTTCCGATCGGCGGTCGCGCGAGCAGTAAGTTTGCGTGGGGCGTGGACGATCCGTCCGAGTTCGAGCATCACGCCGACGCTGCGCGCGCGGTGCCGGTGGAGACGAAGCCGCGCGAGAAGAAGAATCCGCTTCGTCGAGGCGACGATCCGTTGATGAAAAAGTTGGCGCCGCCGTCGTCGAAAAAGACAAAGACGACGGACGCCGACGTCTTGAACCTCCTGAGCGACGAGAACGACGGCGACGATGGGCTGTTGGCGAACATTTTGAACGAGGTGGACGAACGCGCCGCGCGTAAACGTCGTCGTCCGGCGGGGTCTTTTCTCAAGGCGTCTCCGAACAAGGCGTCGAGCGCCGCGAACGGCACCTTTATCAAACACGGCGCCGACGGACGAGGCGGACGCGGGAAGTTTTTCGCCGTGTGAGCGCGCGATGTCGTCGTCGTACGTAGAATAGGCGTATACAGTAGGTTATTTAATAATTCTTCTAGATGGATCAAAGCGCGTCGCGCGCCGCGCGCGCGTCAAGCCTACGGGGCGCGTTTCTTTGAAAATTGTTGCCCCTCTAAAATTTTCGCGCCCCAACCGTCGGGATTGGCGTCGATCGCCTTTTGTCGTCGTCGGCTCTCGCTCGATTGCGACTTGGTCTCCTTGGACGCCTCTGCGCGCGCGCGCACGCGCGCCGAGAGCGCTTGCAGCTCTTCCTCGTCCAAGGGGCGTACGCCGCCGATCTCGAGATCGCCGAGCCGTAACGAGTCGATGCGCGTGCGATGCAACACACGCACGTCGTACGTCAACGCCTCGCACATTTTGCGAATCTGCCTGTTCCGACCCTCTTTCAGCACGAACCGTAACGAACGAGCGCCGATCTTCGTCACTCGACACGGTTGCGTCGCCGCCGTCGTCTCCTCCATGCCTCGCTGTTGCGTCGTGGTGATGACGACGCCGGCGGCGAGACGCCGCGCGTCGTCCTCACTCACCTCGCGATCGACGTCGACGTCGTACTCCTTCTCAGCCTTGCGACTCGGATCGAGAAGCGCGTCCGAGACGCGACCGTCGTTGGTGAGCAAGACTAACCCGCTCGAATCTTTATCGAGTCTTCCGACTGGGAAGACGCGCGCGCCGTTGAGCCGTTTCCTCTCGCGCTCGAGGACGTAATGCAGAGAGGTCCGCTGTCCCGGTTCCATCGTGCACACGACCCCTCGCGGTTTATTATACGCCAGGTACACAAACCGACTCGTCCCTCCCGCGGCGTCGTCGCGCAGTTCCGCCTCGACCGCTCGCGCGTACGGTTCCCAATTCATCACCCGTCCGTCCAGCGTCACCACGTCGCCTCCTCGCACCCTCTGCGACGGACGCACGAGCTCACCGTTCACCAACACTCGACCCGCGCTCACCGCCGCGTCCGCCTCGCGTCGTTTCAGGTGCGGCATGCACCGCACGAGTCGAAACCCGTCGCCCTCGTACCGCTCCCCCTCGCCGCCGCTCAACCGACTCGCCTCGCCTCGTCGCGCGAGCGTCTTCGCCACGTCCGAGATCGCGCGCAGATTCCGTTCGACGACCGCGTCGTCGACGCCCACGAATGATTCGGTCGCGCGCGACGACTCGTTCGCGCGCGACGTCCGCGCGCCCTCGCGAACCGGTCGCGTGTCCCGGGAATCTGCGCCCCGCCCTCGTCCGCCGCTTCGTCCGCCGCGTCCTCGTCCGCCGCCGCGCGCGCCGCGTCCTCGTCCGCCGCGTCCGCGCGACGACGACGCGACGACGATCAAGGACGCGCGCGCGAGACCACACGTCATCGCGACGATCGCGTCGACGCGGTGCGCGTCAGAGTGACGCATGAATGAAAAGCGCTCTTCTTTCACCTTTTTCACTTTTTAGTCTCGAACGCCCCCAACCCGTTCTCCTTCCACACCGCCTCCACCTCCCCTCCCTCGCCCTCCACGAACGACTCCTTCTTCCATATCGGTACGCGAGCCTTTAATAATTCGATCGCCTCGCTCGCCGCGTCGCACGCGTCTCGTCGATGACTCGCGCTCACGACGACGCACGTCGACGTCTCGCCCACGCCGACGTCGCCCACGCGGTGCACGACATCCACCGCCCGTATCCCTCGACCGCCGCGCCCGCTCGAACCGACGGACGATTCGTCCCCGTCGCCTCGGTATCGCTCGCACAGCTCGTCCGCGATGGCGCGAAGCTCTCGAAGCGCCATCGGTTCGTAACACTCGTAGGCGAGATTGAGGACGCGCGCGCCGTTAAACGTGTCCCGCGTCGTCCCTATGAAGACGGCGATCGCGCCCGCGGCGTCGTCGCGACAAAAGGCGATTCGCTCGCCCTCGTCGATGACGTCGCGCGTGATCTCGACGCGCACGCGCGGGGAGTCGTCCGGGACGGATGACGAGCTCATCTTTCGTACGAGTCGTCAAATGGCGACGACGAGAGCGACGACCTCGACGAGGGCGGCGCCGCGCGTCGTCGCGCGGTCGCGATGGATGATGACGACGCGCGTCTCGCGCGTCTCGCGCGTCGCGCACGCGACGACCGAGGAGGAGGATGGCGACGACGACGTTGGGAAGGCGCCGGAAGCGCGAGGGGCGGCGTATTACAAAGGTTTCGTCACCGAGCCCGTGAAGACGACGGCTCGAGAGTTCGAAGGGGAGGCGCGGGACATTTGGACGCCGACGATTAATCTCGTCACGCGAAGCGCGGGGGTGTTGACGGCGTTGTTTGTGGGTTTTTTGGCGAGCAACGGGTTGCCGCCGTTCGACAAGTGAGCGCGCGCGTGTTTGTATTACAATAATATTGATGAATGAGCGATGAATGAATGAATGAATGAATGAATGAGAATGAATGCGTGTTCGCTGTTTTATCGCACCGTCTCCTCGTCGTCGTCGGTCGGCGACGATTTGAGCGACTCGCCAACGCGCGTCGACGGCGCGCGTTCGATGTTTGTCGCGGCGGATTCGGCGAGTTGCACCTCGAGAACCCAGTCGATGCGCGCGCAGTGATACGCCAGGAATGAACCGGCGCAACAGACGCCGATGGCGAGTCCCCACCATAAGCCTCGCACGCCGACGCGGCCCACTTCGGTGGATAACACCGCGGACCCTATGCCGAAGAGCCAGAGCGAGACAACGTTTGATTTCGCGATGAGCGCCTGTTTTCCGCACGCACGAAGCACGCCGTTGCAACATCCGAGCAAACCGTCGAAGACTTGGAAAAGGGCGATGAAGGGTGCGATGCGCGTGAGCGCGTGCACGATGTCGGCGTCGCCGCGTGTGAACAGATCGGCGATGGATTTCATAGCCACGAGAATCGTCACCGCGCAACACGCCATAAAGGCGACGGAAATACCCACTATGAGCCACGCCGCGCGTTTGGCGCCTCTCGGATCGGAACTTCCCAAGAGATTACCCACTCGAATCGAAGCCGCGGTCCCGAACGCCATGGGACCGGTCATGAAGGTGATGGTTGCGATTTGAAGCGCGATCATGTGCGCGCCGAGCGAGACGTCGCCGAGTCCCGAAGCGAGAATCACCGTCAACTCAAACGCGAACGCCTCGCCGAACACCATGATGATGCCGCTCATCGACAAACGCACAACCCTGATGACCATGTCGCGCGTGACGGATCGATACGCCTCGACGTACTCGACGAACGCGTCCCCTCTCGTCGACCACCACCGTTCGTCGACGGCGACCCACGCGATGAGCGCCAATAAATTCACCACCCGCGCCGCCACCATGGCCCAACACGACGCCACTATGCCACCGTTCGATCTTGTCACGAACGCTTCGAGAAATCCCACCGTCACCGCCAACGTCAACATCGAAGTCACGCCCACCGCCCACACTTTTCGCCGACACGCCAAGTACTTTTGTAACCCGAGCGTAAACGCGAGCGGATAGAAACTCACCGCCAACACCAACGCACAATCCCGTATCTCCGAACTTCTCTCCTTATCCGCGTGAAATATCGCCTCACTGATCGGTTTCCCCGCCGCCATGACAGCCGTCGCCGGTAGGCAACACAGCGTCAAAAACGCCGTCGTCAACAGACCCCAACTCTTCACCGCTCTCTCGTCGCCGCTCCCGTGCGCTTGCGTCCCTAAACAATCCATCGTCCCGCCCGCGCCCGTGATGGCCATCCACAAGATGTTAAACATCGTCGTCGTGACCGACATCGACGTGAGCGCGTCGCGAGACAGCCGTCCGCAATACACGAGCTGCGTCGCCACCATGAATTGTTGGGAACCGAATTGGGCGACGACCGGTGGAACGATTTGCGACACGGCGCGAAGCTCGCGACGGAACCAAGAGGTGTCGGTCGTCATGGCCTCGCGTTTTCTCTTGCACGGGCGCGAAGAGCGCGCGCGAGAGGCGAGGCGACGACTGACGTCGGAGGGGGCGAGGTGGGTGCCTTTAACGCGTCGGCGACGGCTCTCGTACTATTTACATCCTTTGCATATTAGCGCGCGCGGGCGAAAGAGAGGGTGCGTGAAAACAGCGCGCGCATCAATCACGCGATCTCTTCCTCGCCCTCGGGGTTCTCAAGAACGTCTTTGAAGGCTTGAAGCACGCTCGCGGGCTTGTACGTGAAAAAGGCGAGCAGCATGGGAATGGGACTGAGCGTCACGCCGACGTCTTGCGACGCGAGGGCGTTCCATCGATTGAGCGCCATGAAGAGAATGACGGGAACTAGGATGGACGGCGGACCGCCTTGAACGTTGGAGGATTCCGCCTTGCCGCTGAGAAGACGCACGTAGGCGATGGCGCCCGCCGCGCCCAAAAGCCACGAGTATCCCATGTTGGTTCCTCCCACGGCGAACGCGGCTACCGCGCCCGAGCCCGCCATGCCGGCCGTCGTGAGCAATAAATCTTCCTTGATTTTCGCGTATTTCGCCTGATCCGCCGCGCGTCGCGCCGCTTTTTCCTCATCCGTCAGATCCGCGAACGCCTTGACGGGCGTAAAGGTTTGATCCTTAATCTTCGACTTGATGGATAACGAGCTCTGCGGTCGATACCCGGGCGTGCGCATCGCCTTGACGCGCTCCGACTTCTCCCACTCTCTCTGCCACCGCCCTTTCTCCGCCCGAGTCGGCGCGTAATTCCATCCACGGAGATTATACTTGCTATCGCCCTTCTGCGTCGTCGCCAAATCCAACGCCGTCGGCTCGCCCTTGACGCGTCCATCCTTATCCACGTACCGCAACACCGGGTTCTCGGGCGACGTCGACGATCGGGTGCCATCCCCCAATAATTTATCTCTGTCGCTTTTCGCTTCGTCCTCGTCCTCCTCGTCCTCGTCCTCCTCCGCGTCGCGTCTTTGCAACGACGCCGAGAGATCGACGTTCAAGTCGTCCAACATCTTCGCCCTCCCGAACCCTAACCCCGCCCCCGCGTTCGCCGCCGCGCGCCTCGCCGCGCGATCCGCCTTCATCTTCTCCACCCGCGCGTACTCGGCGTCGATGTCCGTCTCCCATATCGGTCGTTTATTCGCCGCGTTTCGTTCGCTCTCCCACGCCGGTCGAACGGCATCCTCGTCATCTTTTGAATCACCACCGCGCGTCGACGCGCGCGCTTCGAGGCGACGACGCGAGACGCGCGCGCGCGCGCGGCGATCGACGTCGCGAGCGACGCGTCCGGTCGGCGTCGCGGACACCGCGCGCATCGCGTCGACGCGATGGAATGATCGATGCGTCCCGTAATGACGGCAAAGGCGTGTGGTCGGACGCGAGGCGACATTCATCGACGCGACGCGCCTCGACATGCGCGCGTCCGTGTGTCCGTCGTCGACCGCGAGCGTCGTCGTCTCGTCTCGCGCGCGCGCGCGATGCGCCGCGAGACGATGCGCCGCCGTCGTCGTTAAATCATCATCATCGAATGACGATGCCCTCTTGCGACAAACGATGCGGGCGAAAATCGCGGCGACGAACGCCGACCCCGGCGCCGAGAACGTGATCGCCACCCTGTGCGAACTCGCCGAACAAGAGTTCGGGCTCACCGGGGTGAAATTCACCGAGGTGATGGCGAAATTGGACGAGTGTTACGATTTCGTCCCCACGGCGTATTCGTCGGGCGTCGGGTCGGGACGGGCGACGACGAACGCCGCGGGGACGAATAATGGATCGTGTAAGACGTTTTATTTCGCGAAAATGCGTGGGTTGAGCGAAGATGCGGCGTTGCGGTTGTTTTGTGAACATTACGAGGACGTGGTGAGGACGCCGGATGGGGATTCGCACGCGAATATTCGCGCGTTTATGGAAAACGGGTACGCCGGGTTGACGTTTGAGGGCGACGCGTTGGTGGCGAAAGGGACGAGTTCGGGCGCGAATAACGACGTGTGAATGAACGCGCGCGAATGCGTGATTAATCCATTGATTTTTTTAACAAACTTTTGAACGATGAGACATTCATCATTCGTACCGCGCGTCGTTCAACTCGGGGGCACGGAGACGCGCGTGAGCGTGACGTCGAATTCCACATCCTCCTCCGCGACGCCGACAGCCAATTTTGCGGGCACGCGAACGAGTCTTCGTCCACCCTGACGCATGCCGCGCGCACCAATCTCCAATCCCACGCACAGAGGCGGTCCGAGTCGTCCACCGTACGACCACACGATTTCCCGTCCCGTCGCCTTGGTGTCGAAAATCGTCTTCCCGCTCTCGCGTCCCGTCGCCCGCACCTTGGCCGCGATCAAGTACCCCTCGCGCACGAGTTCCCCGCCCCCGATCGTCATCTCCGTGTACGACACTCCCGTGTCCCCGACGTCCACGCTCGTTCGCGCGCTCGCGTCCACGTCCCGCGTGTTCGCGACGGCGTCCCGCGTCTCTCGGCGCGTTTTCACTTGTTCGCTCACGACGCCGAACGTGAGCACGCCGAGCCAGGCGAGACCACCCTTGAGGCCGAACCGTCGCGTCATGAACGTGGCGACGGCATCGGTGGATTCGGCGCGGCGTCTCGGTTTCTGTTCGCGCGCTGACGCGCGTCGCGCGCGCTCGACGACGTCCCGAGTGGACGAGGCTGATGACTCGGATGATGATGATGCGCGCGTCTCGTCGTCGTCGGGGGACGCGCGCGCGCGAACGACGCGCGGACACGTCGAACGTACGTCGCGTCGTCCCTCGCGCGTCGTCTCTCGCGCGACGGACGCGGGAATCGCGCGCGTCGGGGTCACGACGAAAACCATGAAGGTGTCGCGTCGACGAGTGTGGGCACGAATGAACGAATGCACGAACCGCGCGTCATCGCTCGACGCGCGCGCACCGAACGCCGCGCGATATGGCCGCGTCACCGTGTATCTTCCCGTCGCTCGCGCGCGTCGTCGCGACCGCGTCGTCGGCGTCCACGCGTCGGTCCCGAACGCGACGCGCCCACACATTTTTTCCACTCGGGACGAATAGGAATACGCGCGCGACGACGACGACGACGACGCGCGCGCTCGAACGCGGAAACGACGACGACCGCGTCGACGATGCGTCGTTCTCTTCGTCCGCGCCGAACTACGACGACGACGAGGACGAGACGCCGTCGACGTCGTCCTCGAGCGGTGGGTTGGCGTACTCGGCGGCGAGCGCGACGACGCCGACGACGGCGGATTACGAAACGGCGCTTCGCGCGGCGATCGCCGAGGAAGCGTACGAAGAGGCGGCTCGATTACGCGATATCATACGAACCATCGCGAGCGATTCAAAACGCGCGTGTGAGGACGCCAACGAACGATTTTATAGAGCGTTTCGCGCCGCCGACGTCGCCCTCATGGACGCCGCGTGGGCCGACGTCGCGCACGCGCAGTGCGTCCATCCCGGTTCCGCCGTCGTGAGCGGTAAAGAAGACGTCATGCGCGGGTGGGAGATCATCTTCGCCTCCATGCCGAGCGAAGGGGCGGAGATCGCGTGCACGGACGTTCGCGCGCACGCCGGCGACGGGTGGGGCTTCGTCACGTGCGTCGAGCGGACGCGCGGCGGCGGCGCGCTCGCCGCCACCAACATCTTCGAGCGTCAACCGGACGGCGAGTGGCGCATGGTGCTTCACCAGGCGCACGCCGTCATGGGTCTTCGGTGACGACGCCGTTCATTCCTAGACGCACGGTCGCGTCGATCGTTACGCGCGTATGCGCGCGTCCCGCGTCCCGCGTCCCTCTTATCTTTTAAGTGATTAGTTGATGACATCACGCGTACATTCGTCGTCCGCACACGTCGACGTCCCGCGCGCGTCGAGTCGCAAAACGCTCGACCGCGAGACACTCGACGCACCGTCATGGCGTCTCACCTTCGAGCGACGTCGTTCGCGCCGACGATGCGGTCGAACGCGACCGTGTCCCGAAAAGCCACCACCGCGGCGCGATCGTCGACGCCGGTGACGCGGTGTGCGACCGATGCGAGCGACGGTACGGTGCCGCTCATGGTGCGCGCGGCGAGGAAAGAACGAGTGGAGCGCGCGCCGGCGTGGATGATGCGTCAGGCTGGGAGGTACATGAAGGAGTACCGAGACTTGGCGGTGAAGCACCCGAGCTTTCGAGAGCGAAGCGAGACGACGGATTTGATTTGTGAGATTACGTTACAGCCGTTTCGAGCGTTTCAACCGGATGGGGTGATTCTGTTCAGCGACATCTTGACCCCGTTCCCGGCGTTCGGGATCGATTTCGAGATTGACGATTACAAGGGGCCGATGTTGGAGAAGACGATTCGAAGCGCCGAAGATTTGAAAATGTTGCACGACGTCGATTTGAGTAAAGTCGAATTCGTCGGAGAGTCGCTGAGCATTCTGCGACGAGAGGTTGGGGATGACGCCGCGGTGTTGGGATTCGTCGGTGCGCCGTGGACGCTGTGCACGTACATCGTTGAGGGTCAATCGACGTCGACGTATAAAACCATCAAGTCGATGTGCTTTAGCGCGCCGGACGTGTTGCATAAACTCTTGAGCTCGGTCGCGGACGCGTTGGCGGTGTACGTCGGGTACCAAATCGATTCCGGCGCGCAGGTGATTCAAGTGTTTGACTCGTGGGGCGGTCAATTGCCGCCGCACATGTGGGAAGAATGGAGCAAGCCGTACATTGAGCGCGTCGTGCGCAAGGTGAACGAGACGCACCCGGGTGTGCCGATCACGCTCTACGCCAACGGTAACGGTGGTCTCTTGGAGCGCATGGCCACCTTGCCCGTGGACACCATCGGTTTGGATTGGACCATCGACATGGCGGATGGCAGACGCCGATGCGGTGACAAGGCGGTGCAGGGTAACGTCGATCCCGTCGTTCTCTTCGCCGACCAAGACGCCATCGAAAATGCGGTTCGCGACGTGTGCGCCAAGGCGGGTCCGACCGGTCACGTCCTCAACCTCGGTCACGGCGTCTTGGTGGGCACCCCAGAGGAGAACGTCAAGCACTTCTTCGACGTGTCCAAGACGATCACGTATTAATCACGTCGCGTATTTTTTAATTTTATTTTTTACGTCACGCGCCGACTGCTACGTCTACGATTTACTACTACGATTACTACACCACGATCTCCTCCTCGCGCGCCTCGACGTCGCGGCGATGCTCGCGTAACGCGTCCACCAAACGTTTCAATCCTTCGTTCTTCTTCACCGCTCGACAGTGCTCGTAATGCGCGTCGAGCATCTCCCGCGCGCCCGGCGCGTCTCCCATGCACTCGACGAGCGACGCCTCGTATTCATCCGCGTACACCGCTCGCGACAGCGCGCGCTGCGTGTTCCCTCTCGCCAACGACTCGGCCGTTTTCCCCACGTCCTCCAACGCCTCGCGCGCGTTCAGATTCAACGCCGTCGAGTTATCAAAGTCCCCGTCCAACCACACCGTCGCGCAATACCGCCGCCGCGCGCGCGACGGCGTCACGCGATGCAACACTCGATCGCTATAAAACACCGCCAAACGATTATGTCTCGGCGCGATCGTCGCCGCGACGCCACAAAACGGCTGCACGCGAAGCTCACCACCGTCACCCGACCTCCACTCTGGATTTAAATATAATATACACGTCAACGCGCGATTCGACGGCGGCCCCGGATTGTCGTAGTGCCACGGAAAACACCCCCCTCGACCCTCATTCACCTGTAATTTCACCGTCCTCGACGTCTTCCCTCGACGTAAACGCATCTCCGGCATCACTCGTTCGAACGCCGACGCCAAACCATCCTCGGACGCGTCGAAAAACGCCCACATCGTCGCGTACGCGTCGTCGTCTCGCGTCTCCCCCAACGTCGCCTCGTCGTGCAAGTCGCACTCGTAAATGTGTGGTTTCCCGAACACGTGCGTCGCGCCGAACTTTGTGCGATTCGGACGCACGTACCGTCGACCGTCATCCTTTTCCGTCGTCGTCGCGCATCCGTCGTCGGTGCGTCGACGCGCGTCGCTCAGACGTTCGAGTTGGTCTCGAAACGCATCGGCGTCGCGCGAGTCCAAGAAATCATCCACCACGCACCACCCGCGCGCGCGAAGGGCGTCGACGTCGGCGCGCGCGATGGCGTCGGAGAATCTCTCGCGAAGCGTCGACGCGGTCGACATGTCGACGAGACGACGAGTCGATGAGTGGCGACGCGAATGAATTGAAATGAAATGGGAACGACATAAAAGCGCGCGCGGGACGGACGGACGCCCACCGCGCGCGACGGCGCGAGATGGTGGATCTTCGTCGGAGCGAGGACGCGGACGGTGAACGGTTGTTACCGCGCGCGAGCGCGCGCGACGAGGAGGGTGCGAGAGCGGATGATGACGACGTCGATGAAGATGTCGTCGGGACGCGAACGGCGACGACGTTGGCGACGGAGGACGATCGCGAGGAATTAGAGCGCGAGATGGACCACGTGGTGAACGCGGTGGGGGACGACGTCGAGTCCGGCGCGCGTCGAGAGGAGCGCGACGGTGCGAGTGATGACGATGAGAATGCGAATGAAGACGAACGCGCGCCCGGGGACGCGTTCGAGCGGTACTTGGCGCCAAAGTATTGGTTCACGGTGCGCGACGTCAAGGTGCACGTGAGTCTGTGGACGGTGTACATGTGGAGTGTCGTGCTCGTGCTCTTGATCCTGGTGCTCTTGATGCCCTCGGACCTGGGATTGTTCGGCGGCGTCGTGTTCGCCGTCGTGATTTCCGCGTGGGCGGCGGCGCTCTTCGCGTGCATCTACGGGACGATGATCGTACACGAGATGGCGCACATCGAGGCGTGTCGACGATTCGGAGGACGCGTGGACGAAGATAAAGGAATCATATTGTGGCCGTTCGGGGCGTTGGCGTTCGTGCACCTGGACGGATTGACGCTGAGTCAAGAGTTGGCGGCGACGCTCGCGGGACCGCTGTCGCACGCGCCCATGGCGTTGTTTTGGTTGCTGTTCAAGACGCTCAAGTTGACGGAAGATCTCACCTTCATCTCCGAGATGTTGTTTCGAATCAACATCGCGATGTTGATCTGGCACTTTCTTCCCTGTTACCCCATGGACGGCTCGCGCGTGCTCGCCTGTCTCGTCTTGCTCACCCGCCGCGTCCGCGTGGAAACCGCCGCCTGGATCGTCTGCGTCGTCTCCTACGTCTGCACCGTCGCCTACATCGTCATCTCCTTCACCACCGACATCTCTTTCACCGCCATGTTCGCCCTTCAAAACATCGATCCGATATTCGGCGCGTTTTGTCTCCTCGCCACCACCCACGTCCTCTACCTCTTGCGAAACGGTCGCGTGCGCGACCACCCAACCTTTAGTCGCTACGAGATCGTCCACGACGCCTACCACGCCTTCGACGACGTCTCCACCCCGGAAGTCTTCCTCTGAATGAAACCTCTGAAACCGCACGGAAATGTCACGCACACCAAAAACAAACCTCGCCGTCCATCCGTCGTCGTCGTCCATCGAAAACATCGAAACGATCGATCGAAAGGAAAACATCGAAAGGAAAACATCGATGGATCGATCGCCACCTCTGATGCATGCATACATGATAACGAGTCACGACTCCCCAAACAGTCCCTCCAGACCCCTTCTCGACGATCGACGCCCACGACGCCCTCGCGCGTGATTTCTCGCCTCTCGGGACGTTCGGACGATGACGACGCGTGCGTCGACGTGTGCGACGACGCCCCGCGCGTGTGGACGACTGGACGCGCGCGCGCGGTCCATTCGTCACCGAAATCGCGCGTCACCGTTCGTCGCGCGCGCGGTGAACGCGGGGGAGACGAGCGGGGCGGCGACGGGGGCGAGCGATGGGGATGACGATGGGAAACCCGCGTCGCCGGCGTTGGAATCCGAGGTGCGACGTGTGATGCGATGCGACGTGGACGCGATGGTGTGGGATTTGTGGGGTCGGTCGTGGTCGTGTTCGTCTCGTCTCGCGTCGTCAAAAAAGCGTCGCGTGGGGTGGGACCGCGCTCGATCGATCGATCGTCTCGGTACCCTATCCAGAAAGACTGACGCGAGAGAAACCGCCGTCGGTTCGTTCGTCGATAGATGGGTGTCGATTACGCGCCGTTCAGAGCTCTGCTCGAGGCCGGTGAGTGGGAAAAGGCGGATGATGAACACCGCCGATTGATGTGCGTGTTGGCGGGGGAAGAGGCGGAGGATCGCGAGTGGGTGTACTTTACCGAAGTCGCCAACATGCCGACGACGGATTTGCAAACCATCGACGCGTTGTGGAAGCATTACAGTAACGACAGATTTGGATTCAGCGTGCAAAGGAAGATTTGGATCTCGCAAAAGAGACAGTGGCCAAAGTTTTTCAAAAAGATTGACTGGACCACGGGTGAAAATGGTGATTACCGCAAGTTTCCGCAAGAGTTTCAGTGGCGCGCCGACGCGGCGCAAGGGCATCTGCCGCTCACCAACGCGTTGAGAGGCACGCAGCTCTTGGCGGCGTTGCTCGAACACCCGGCGTTCGGTCCGGGTTTGCCAGAACGCACGAGCGAAGGGTCCTTCTTCGACGGTACCTCCTCGCGCGAGACGCCGGTTCGGTTTGAACTTCCCACCGTCGGCGGCGTCTTTGACGTCGTCGGTCGATTCGCCAAGTTTTTCGCCCTCTTCGCGCAAGAGCTCGTCAAGTAAAAACGGACGGACGACTCGATCGCACACAGACAATCAATCACACACGCACACACGCACACATCCACGACGTTCATTCCCTAGCGTATCGCGCGAGGGCGTCGACGCGCGCGTCATTTTTAATCGCAACCGAGCGTCAGTCGCCGCGTCTCTTCGCCTTTTTCCATTCGTTACCTAGTATTACATTACACTCGTCGTGTATCGCGCGCTACGGAATATCATCGAACGGCGCGGTATCGTTAAAACACCGTTCGAACACCTCCCCCACGATCTCCTCGGCGTGTCGCGTCCCCTTACACTTTGGATTCATCGCCACCGAGAGTTCGGCGCGTCTCCGCGCGCACTTTCGATGGTGTCCCTTCAATCCCACGAACACCCGTCCTCGCATCACCTCGTTCACCCAGTGACAATCACCGCTCAGATTCGCCGCTCGCACCTCCGAGCACGCGTGCTGCCTGATATCGCTCCAATTCATCCTCTTCCCCGCTCGACACTGGTCGTACGCGTGAATCAACTCGTGCGCCACCGTGTTCTCCATCGTCGTCCTGTCGTGAATCTGATTGTGACACAACACGATCCCATCCGGCGGTCGAAACCCACCGACGACGGCGTCCGAACACTTTTCAATCTTAAAGAATCGCTCGTCCACCGCGCACCCGGCGTCGGCGAGCTTTTCGAGCATGAATCTGACGATTGGCGAGGTGGACGTCGCCATGTCCCTGAGCTCTCTCGCGCACCGTTCGGGCGTCATGACGACGCGACGAGACGCGTCGGACGAATCGTCGGACGAGTCGTCGTCGTCTTCCTCGTCTTCCTCCTCGTCGTCGCTCGGACCGTTCGCGGTCGTCGCTCGAACGCGTCGCGAAGAGACGACCGGCGGGCCCGCGTCCCGACGACGCGATGCACCGCGTCCCGACTCCAGAAACGGACGCGCCGAGCGTTCGAGCGGCGAGCCGCGCGCGAGGGACGAACGAACGAACCGACGCGCGTCGACCGATCGACGGGACCGAACGCGACGACGAGCGTGACGACGACGACGAGACGGATGAAGATGACGGTGAAGATCCGGACCGAGGTTTCCAGTGACGGCGACGAGAAGCGACGATGTCCCGCGCGTGCGACGACGACGCGCGCCGCGCTCGTCGTCATCCTCGCGCTCGTCGCGACGTCGATCGCGCCCACGACCGCGCGCGCGATGGCGATGACGCCGTCCGCGTCGACGTTCGTGTGCACGGCGGTGTGCGACGCCGCCGCGCCGACGACGAGTCAGTGCGGCGCGGAAAACGTCACCAACGCGCAATTCGCGTGTTCGGCGACTCGTACGTCGTACGAGGGGTGTGATAAGACGCTGTGCGATGAGGTGTGCGCGAATGTGCCGACGCCGATGACGACGGAACCGACGACGGTGACGACGAACGGGAAGACGTTTCGCTGTTTCAACGCGAGCGATTACATGTACATGTACATGTCGGCGGGTGGTCAAGCCGCCGCCGAGGCCAAGGCGATCGAACACTCCGTCGCGATGAACTGCGATGGGGACGCGCACCACATGTCGAGCATGAGCATGTACATGTCCGGCGCGACGCACACGGCGTGCGCCGGCTGGTCCAACGCCAAAAGCGCGACCGTCGCGACGACGACGACGACGACGCTCGCCGCGCTCGCGCTCGCCGCGCTCGCGCTCGTCGCGTGAGAGGATATCATGGTATATTTCATTCATACATTCATACATACATGTCTATCCCGTGCGAACGATGACGTGCACGCCCGAATCCGTCTCCACCACGCCGCTCATCTCCCCAATCTGTAACGCGTACGACGCCTCCTCGAACGCGCGTTGCATCGCCCCGCGTCCGAACTCACCCAAATCCCCACCCCTTTTGGCCGACGAACAGTCGGACACCTCGCGCGCGACGTCCTCGAACGCGCACGCGCCCTTTTCGATCATCTCTCTGTAATTCAACAGCTCATCGATCGCCGCCGCTTTCGTGCGCTTGGAGATGTGTTCGCCGTCGGGATCGCGCCACGACGCCGGTCGACGACTGTCGGCGTGTTTCACCAAGATGTGCGACGCGCGCACGGTGGTGGGCGACGACATGACGACGATGAGTGACGACGGGCGCATTCCGTAATGTCATCCCTCGTCGTCACTCGACGACGTTCGTCTGGACGCCGGACGTCTCGCGCGTCATGACGGCGGCGAAGCGCGCGGGCAAGGCGAAACCGAGCGCGTCGACGCGGGAGACGGCGTCGGCCAAGGCGACGGCGACGACGACGACGGGGGGGACGACGACGACGGGCGGGGAGGATGATGATGGGGACGGGGGGGAGGGTGATGGGGACGACGCGGGCGGCGACGCGGGCGACGCGGGTGAGGGGGAAGAATCGCGCGAGGAGGACGAACAGATCGGTGTCGACGCGGGTGACGAGCGCGTGCGCGGCGCGTTCGTGCCCAGAGACGCCGTGGT
>Ga0255782_10000469_pt1 | contig 36350 bp, 41 predicted proteins | sample 101ome_26_FD_179980 | JGI IMG/M metagenome (GOLD analysis project Ga0255782, IMG submission 179980) | Coastal salt marsh microbial communities from the Groves Creek Marsh, Skidaway Island, Georgia - 101408AT metaG (version 2) | ecosystem: Environmental > Aquatic > Marine > Intertidal zone >...
AGCAACCGTTGACACCGGAGGAGGAGGAGGAGTCTTGTGCAAAGGAATAGCTTGGATACTATAAATTAGATAGCGTATTCAATGTATAGATGAATTGTTGCGACCGTCTGCTTATTCTATTTACAATCTTTGCCTTCTTCCAGTACCAGCTTCGATGGGAACGTGACCGTGACGTGGTACGCAGTCCGTGGGCGCTTGTCATGCGAACAGGTCCGAACGTGACGACGGTGCACCCTCGCCAATGCGTGACGGTCACCTACGAGGACGGTCACCCGCATGGATCTCCCCGCTTTGCAGTTCAAGGCTCGCGTTTGGTATCGACCGAGGGTGTGGCGAGCGTGGCCGTCCACGTGTATATGAACCTGACGGCGCCACCGTTGTCTGATCACCGTGTGACGGTCTACGCCAATGATGTCCCCGTGCGTGACATGACGCTGCGATGTTCTATGCTGGGGACAGCGTCCAATGACATGTACATCCCGTCGGTGGACACGTCTAATGTAGTAGTGGAGTACTGTTTTGATACTGTGTGGGACGCGTCGGGTCCGTCCGTCGTCCGTGGTGGTATCGCTCTGTATCCATCGTACCACGTATCATTCGCGTGACACCATCGTATATATATGTGAGCGATGGGTACGTAAATGCCACCAAAGCATACGTTTCCATTGCCCCGTGCGTCCCAAGCCAACTATACCAAATACTACAAGCAGACCGTCCAATCGGGACAGCTCATTCGGTACAAGTTCTTGTGGGTGGGGACACCGTTGGAATGTCGTTTCAAATCGGATGCATTAAAAGATACGATCGGTCCGCACAATGTGTTTATCTTAAAAAAAGGCGCTTCGTTTGCGTACGCCGTCGTCGACAAGACGGACGAAGTGTATAAGCTACCCAAAAAGTACTTTTCGACGTGTTTTCCAGGAGTACAGTATGGGTCGATCCCACCCAAGAATTTAATTACGGTGAAAATTACACGAAAAGAAAGCATAGAAGTACCGTACATTCCTATGTCTTTTCTACAACAAAAACGGGTAAAGACGACGCGACCGAAACGTAAGCGCACTCCGTCGTTAGACGACCATCGTTCGCACACCGAGGGTATCGATTTCAACGAGATCCATGCGACCTGGCATGTCTTGCAAAACAAACAAGTACGAGACGTGCCTATCAAGCGATCCATTCTACTGTTGATTCGCAAACTGTTGCAGTACTCGGATAGTAACACGTCTTACGTGCCCACGGATCCCTTCGCGGGGTTGCAGAACATGGCCGACATTCAAAACGACGAGTGTAAGACAAAGACGTTGAAGGTTATCCTTGGGTTTGTATACCATTACTGTCGTGCGGAACTGGGTTGCAACCCACCCGATCGTCTCGACGCGACTACTTTGCAAAGCTGGATCGAATGCTTGAGTGGTGGTGTGACGGAATGATGTAATGTTTGCACAGTTCACATTTGGACGGATACGATTCGGCACAGGCTTTATGGCACCACATTTTCTTGCATTTGCAAATGAGGACAGTAAACTCTGCCGTGTCGACGATGGTATTGGCGATTTTTAAAGAGCATATGCGACAGCAGGGCGGTGCCGTCTTTCCCAGTGGAATAATGGCCGACTCGATCGCGCCACTGGGCTTTGCCGTGCTCTGCAGCTTATCGATAACTTTCAATGGTGGATTTTGCATGGAGGTTTTCAACCATTCCCATGATTCGGACGTCTCCTCCTCGAGCGCGCTCAAAAAATCGCGTGATTTAATCCAGTCGTATGCGCAATTTAAATGCGGATGCAACTCCTGTGGGTGTTTTGTTTTTAACTCGTCGAGATGCTCAATCATCTCTAACGAGCTCTGCGAAGAAGAAAAGCCCAACATGTTTGTGACAAAGTCGATGGCGTGGACTCTGTTGAGCTTGAATGAGACGAGGGTTACTTTTATACGTCACGTAAGAATAAAATTGGAATGCACTACACATGTAAACGTGTACGTATATATCTTTTCTTTTTCCATGCTAGACCATGCGGACGTCACCAAATCGACGGGCCGTATACAAGGACGAGCGGTACATCCTTGTGCTTCCCATAAGGAATGGCAACGTGGAAGGGGTCACCTTGGCATTTTGTCCCTTTTCAGGGTCCATGTTGTGGTCGTGCGAGTACGTGAAGAACGTTCCGCACGGAAAGTATGTCAAGTACAACAACGGCGTCGCACAATACTCGGTAACCTACAATTACGACAAAGCGATGGAGGCGGTGGCGACCCGTTGTGCCGAGTATGTGCTTGCGTCTACACAACTTTAAGAAGTGTCTCAATGGTTCGGATACGGTCCGAGAGGCAAATGTTCGAAAACATGAGGGCCAGTATGCCGAAGAAGAGCAAAAAGATGGCTTGGACAGCGAATACCATAGATATGGCGTTTTGGACTTCATCGTGCACGAGACCGTTGCATTCCGTCGCGGTAATCAAATCGTCCATTTAGAGGATGCTTAGGGGTATATAAATAGTGTATGTGCTGGCAAAATGCGTTTTACTAGTTACGAATTGATGACATCGCTTACTATATTGACGTACTTGACGTTGGGATGTGCCATTGTGCTCTCATTTACCAACATTATATTGTTGTTGACACGGTCTATTTACGTAAGTTAGTGTAATATCGTTTTCGTTCGTCTTCAATGTCTGCGTTGGTTTCTACCGTAAACATGTCACGGCGTTGAAAGACGATGGGTTTTCGTTGGGGTACCCACGTACCGTACCATCCAAGAGGTGGCGCCATGAGTGGGATCCCTACCGTTTTTGCAATGTACACCCGGGCTTCTTTAAACGGCAAAGGAATGCTGTGAAAGTAGTCGGTTGTCGATACTAACGGCAGAATCGGCACGTTGCACGCTCGTGCTATTTTCAAAAACCCATGACGACGCGTGTACATGTCGCCACTGACTAATTCCGGAACTCCACCCGGTACTAAGATGACGCTCGATGTCTTCAGTCCGTTTTGAATCGCTTCGTACGTGGCGGGAATGCACCCAAGGTGCGTCGCCAGCCAGCCGAAGAAGGGTATGACAAAGATGAACGGCGAGACAGCAAACAAGGTGGTGGACCCTGGCGTGAAATGTACGCCGATAAGTACGGACGTGCACAGTATTCCGTGCGGATGGCTCGTAATGAGGTGAGGGGTGGAGAGGTTGCCGTGTATCATGCGTTGACCAAACCACCGTTCGTATGGCAAGTTATTTAGCAGTGAGCGCAGCGTCCCGCTGGGCACGAGGGCATCCTTCATGATGTAGAACCATGTAAAGGAGGCCAGCAGCAATGGCGGCGTGACCACCAGAAAGAATGGAATGCACATCACCGTGCCGATGATCAGTATAGGTAACAGGTACACCCATATAAAAATCGCTAACACCCACGCACCAAAGGCAAGCAGGTGGTTCATATTGGTATAAATGTCTGTGTATTTATACAAAATGTATCATTACATACGTTTGGATTATGATGTGCCATCGACGCTTCATCGGTTCGAGGCCATCGACTTTTTAGAAACGTACATTTACGGCCATTTAGAAGAGTTTGGTTGCTTGCCGCGCGACGATACTGTTGCGTCTACAGTACTGCGCGAATTCGGATCCGACGAAGATTACACGCGCATAGCCCTGATGGTGCGTATGACGGACGAGGAAGCCATTAAGACGGCCGGTGACCGCAGCGAATTCCATCATGTGGCGCCGTCCGGCATCTGCAAGGGTCAGAAGAAAGCTTTGCGCAAAATGTCGAAACGAAAACGATCGGAATCGGAGGATATGTGCATAAAGAAAATCAAGCGGGAAGACTGCCCCATATGTTTAGAAGGATTGGAGCAACGGAAGAACGTGACGCTCAACTGCGATCACATGTTTCATTACCGATGCATTACCAAGTGGCTGTCCATACGTAAGACGTGTCCGGTATGCCACGCCGACGTCGTGCTGTGACGTCCTACATGTATATACTTCCGGCCAACGACACAATCCGGTACACACTGTGGTATTCTCTCGTCGCGATGAGCTCTAGGATGTTTTCGTCTGCCATATGTTCAAAGACTGGTTTGAACACGAGAACCGTGGCCACCAGCAAGCGGATAATGTTTTCAAACATGACCTTTCCTGATTTGTGAAGAATAAAATCAAAGAGGACGCAGCAGTCTTCGTAGTTGAATTTGTTTGTGAAGAGCGTCGGTACGCATTGGTATATCATGACTTTCAATATATCCGTGTGGTCCCGAAGGGTCCGTGCAAACTTCATGTCGTTGGCACCGACGATCAAAATGATGAGTGTACAAATGTCTGAATTGAACATTTTCGGGCATGGATCGGTCGATGAGAGGGGATAGATAGGCCGGACGACATTAATAATACTATGAAACGCGTAGTATGCGTCATTGAAGGCGTTATCTGGGTCATCTTCGTAAAAGGTTCGATACAGCACGAACATAGGAAAGCTCATTCCCTGCATATACCCCATAGCCTTGTTTGTATATGCGTATGAATTCAATACTTTTGACAATGCGGGAAAGTGTGTCTTGAACCAGGCATCTTTTGGGAACGTCCGCAAGAGGTCCGAGTGTATTATTTCAGTGTATTCTTTCGTAGGGCATTCGCATACTTCATTCGCGTGAAGTGCTTCCTGCTCGTGATAGTCGCCTAATAAACAGTTCCGCCATTTAAACTGCCGCATACTATGCACGGGACAATAATTCTTATATACGTGAGTATTAGTTAAAAAAAAGTATATAAGTACAGAGATACCAAATTAAATATGGTACTATTTGGCACCATCCCTTTAAAACTTGTTTCGCTCCGTTCTGATAAAGACGATCCTAGCGTACAACGCAATGAACTCATGACACGTGGTAGAATTGGTGGCATCATTCATAGTGGCGTGTATGCCGCAGTGATTGGCCTTCTATTAAATGATTTAAGCCTGTATGGCTCGTCCAGCGAAAACATTTCGCTCATTTTACTCTTTGCTATGTCTTTGATATTGCTGGCAAGCGGGCTGGTCCGTCTTGCGAAGAGCACCGAAGGGACCGTCACACGTTTCGGACGAAACCTTCTTTCCAGCATGGCCCTGTTGTTGTCCTTCTTGGCATTGGGTCGAAGTGATGCTCATTCCGAGCCATTGGACCGTAACGCACTGGGTTGGTTGATCGGTCTCATCGTTGCTGGTCGCGTTGGTGATGTTCTCGTCAACAAGAAAGAAGCAGACGAAGCCGACTGCGAGAAGCCAGAGAATGCTGCACCTTTCATGTGGCGTCGTCTGTTGACCTGGACGCTCATTGCCGCCAGCTTGGGATTTGTCATCGCACACAAGGTCAACGAAAACACCGCCACGTTGGACTTTACCAGTGATCGGGAAGGCGTAAACTTGTCCGCTATCATATTGATCAGCGTTCACTTGCTTTTGGACCCGCTGAACATGTTGATTACTTGCTCGGACAGCATGAGCAACAATGTCATCGACATGATTACCTGCCGTCGATGCAAGGGTGGACGCATTAACAGCGAATGCGCGAGTGAACGTGGTATGTTGTTGCCCCTCAACCGATCGCCATTCTACCGTCACATTGTCGCTTCCAGTGTCATCTCGCTGCTTGGTTATTCTCTTGGATGCTCTATCGGCGTGTCAGACTTTGTGTCGCTTGCTACGGGTGCCGCCATGTATTTCGTCGCCGACGTCACAGGGCGTGGGTTGGATGTGGTCGCCTTGTAATTACGTTATAGTTTCATATATTATTTTACCCCTACCAACATCTGTACCATCGTATATACAACTTAAGATCCAGTGCGACGCGACGGACGGCGTCACCAAGTATTTGTGAATGCAAACGAACGTTTGGCACATGGGAGACACGCTCACATCGCTGTACGTAACGCCGTTTCGAATGTATGAATAAATTTTGTACGTCCGTAACTTGCCATGTTTAAACATGCGGAATGTATTTGTCAGTGGCTCTACTTCTGCCCGTTGCATCAACTCTTGTGTGGTAAATAACGTGACGCCACAGGCGACTTGAAAGTGGACACAGTCGACCACGCGCAGCATGCCCCCTATGTGACGTCGTATACAATCTGGCAAGCGGTTCATATCTTTAGGCACCAAGAGTATATAAGTATGGCATTATACCATAAAATGTCGAATTTGAAACGAAAAATGTTCGACGACATGGATATTCCAGTCACACCAAACTCGACGGTGAACAACGATGTACCGGATTCTGTGTTTCCAGAAAGTACGATTGCACCGACGCCAATGAGTATGAAGTCACCGATGCCACCACCCAGCGCGTTGAAGAGCATCAAGCCGAACACGGTACCGGACAGCGTCTTTACGCCGATGAGCAGCATGATGACCCCGATGAGTGCCATGGAGACGCCGATGAGTAACAGTACGCCATACAGCTTGTTGAACGAGCGACCGCGGAAGAAGGCCCTGACGGTGAACATGGAACGATCGGTACCGATCAATTACCGTAAGTTCCTTGGCGCCGCGTTCAAAGTATTTGAAGAAGAAACGTTGATGAACATTGAAGCCAAGAACATGAAAACGCATATGACTGGCATGTTGGACCAATGTAAGCAGAAGAAAGCGTCTCAGGGTGACAAGTTGATGTTGAAGTTGCGTCAATTATTGGATTATGTGCCGAAAAGTTTCAAGGGATGGGAGCGCAGTAAGATGCAAAAGATGTTCCACCGTAACTTTATGCAAGCGACTTGTCTGCACTTGTACCGGAATGACAAGGATATTGACATGGACAAGATCATGCGCATGAACCAGTTTGAGAATTTGAAGCAGCAGGTATTGTGTCTGACACCGCGTCGTTTCGGGAAAACGACCAGTGTGGCCATGTTTGTGGCTGCGTATGCGATGACGGTGCCGAAATCAGAACAGTGTATTTTCTCGACCGGTCGCCGTGCATCGCAGAAATTATTGGAATTGATTCGCGACATGATTAAATCCGGAAAGTACGCGCACATGTTTATTAAGTGTAACGGAGAAACGCTTTTGTTGCAGGGCGACACGCCCTTGGACATCCGTAAAGTGCACTCCTATCCGTCGTGTGCCAAGACACTGCGTGGTACGGGGGGTGATGTGGTATATATGGAGGAAGCTGCCTTTATGGCGTTAGACGTATTCTTTGAGGTAATTGTGCCCCTATTGGAGATGGAAACCACGGCATTGATTGCTATTTCTACCCCGCTGGATGGCATGAATTTCTATTCCGAAATGTTCGACTTGAAAGGGGGTGACGGGCAGCCTCTGTTCAATACCTTACGTATTGGTCTGAGTTGTGCCAAGTGCCAAGCTGCGGGTAAAGCAAGTGAGTGTACGCACATGAAAGACGTTATCCCCCCGTGGAAGAGTGCTGCTAAGTTTGACATGGTTAAGGCTATTTATGGGGATCGTAAAGATTTGTTGGCACGTGAATCCATGGGTCAAATTACATCGGACCAAGCCAGTGTCTTTAGTGAAAAATTGATCAATCGACTGATGGAGCGCCCAGAGTATCAATTGCAAAATCCAGCCAAGTATGTCTTTCTTGGCGTCGATCCCAATGGTGGTGGATCCAGCGAGATGGCAATTATCACCATGACCATGGAGATGAACAATATCATCATTACCGGCATGGAAACGCATCCGGCACGAAGCCATGATCAGATCGAGATGCTACTGTTGCAGCACGTGCGAGCATTGCGTGGGCATCCAGCATTGAAAGATGCCTGGATCATATTCTTTCCAGAAAACAATCTAGGTCAAGAAGCCTCGCACATGGCTCACATGGTCAAGAACGAGCGGAAAGTATACACGTACTACGAAAAGGGCAAAGCCGGCGTCTGTACCACGCACGAAAGAAAAGAAAAATACACCGTGAATTGCCTCTCGTATTTCAACCAAGAGGCCGTGCATTTTATTGAAGATTGCGTCTGTGCAAATCCGTACAAGGACGCGAACGAACGATTGGACCAAGTGAAGAAAGAGTTCCGTAAACAGCTATTGCAATTCCAGAAAATGGTGCTCCAGCCAGCCCAAGCGTATCAACTTGCAAAGGTGATATATACCGGGAAGGTGAAGGAGGGAATGAATGATGATATTGCCATGACGTTGCTGTTTACGACGTACTGGGCACAGCAATTTTTAAACAAGAAGATTCAATGTCCGTACGAGAGTTTCATAATGTAATGTCGTATTAGGTATCTTACAATTCAACCTGTTCGCTTAAAATGTAAAATCAACAAACGGAAGTACCGGACCCGTATTCTTTTTCTCCACCACTGGCTTTTCCTTGGGTGGTACGTAGGCGACGATGACGTCACGGTCCATGTCAAAGGACACGCCGTACATGTTTGCATTCACATTGTACGCACGAAAGCGTCCACTGACCCGTATGACGGACCCAAATGGGATGAATTTGGGATGGATTCGCTCGCAACCGCCGTCTTTTAATGGACGCCAGAAACGGGGTGCATTCGGTTCATTTCGAAACGTCACCAATGAACGGGCCACATTGATGTATTTCATTCCGTCCTTTACTTTCAAGCAGGAAATGTTTGCCTTCTCCAAAAACTCGTCCAATCCGCGTTTGCCAATGGTACGGACCCAGTCTTCGTCCTCTTCACAGTGGTAAATATGCTCCAAGAGCTTTTTTGACCAGGTGTCAATAAATTTCAACGTGTCTTCTTGTTCCTTTTGTAGGTTTGGCATCGCTTGTACCATCGCTTTTGGACACCCCATTTCCAACGATGCTGTGTACTTGCATCGACTGGGCTCCGTCGAGAACTGCCCAAGGTTGCCGTCGCCCGTCAGCTTACAGTACTTTACAGACATAAACCCCAGGGAAAATTGGACATTGTTTTGACCGGGGTCATCATCCGACACCAAGATTGGCGTGTACTCTCTGCTTTTCTTTCCATTCCGTTTCTTTTCCTTGATGAGGACGTCCGTTTTCAAATTGTCAATTCGATTGAAGAGGGTCGGTACAGTGTCCATATCGTTGTTGCTGTTCTCCTGTTGTACCACAGGTAGCGACGTTTTTGTTTCCGATGGTGATCCATCTTTCAAAAAAATGTCCGTCGATTGGAATTCTTTTTTGTTTGATTTGATTTTTTTCAAGCGTTCTTCCCGTAAATCGTCGGGCGCTGGCCGTTTCAAAGTTGCTTGTGATTCGCTTGACATGTTGACGTGTAGAAATGATTTGTGTTACACGGGGCCATATATGTAGGCTTGATTTTGTCTCCGTTCGCCGCACGCACAATAATTAATTCACAGACATGCCGTGCACGTAATATTAAAATTATCGCCATATGGTAGGTAAAGTGGCCATAGTGTAATCATTACAAAAGTGGGGGGATATATTCCGTAAATATAACATTACTAACAATGATAGGATCCAATTCATTATTACGTGTATTTTTCCAACCGTGTTATGTCCATGCTTGGAACAAAACTGGACAAGACGAAGCCGTCCCAAAATAAAAAATGTCAACTCAAATCGATCCTAACCTCGAGGCCAAAAAAAATGGTTAACATTTTTTTGAGATTAAATTTGTCATTGGTCACTGTGAGCAATGACAAATTTTTTTTTTTTAAAATGACTTCTGAATTTTTGTTCCAAGAATATATTTAATAGAAATGTATATTGTACGGGAAAATATATTTGTATGGCATACATGCGTTGGATAGGTTATGTATGGCCGATAGAGTACTACCCCATGGCACATATGTACGATACATGGGGGCATGTCGTGGGTAAACAGCCGTGTATGAGGGATATCACTGGTGACCCAGACTCAAAACAGCCATGGGAATGAAATCAATCCTAACCTCGGACGAGAAAAAAAAAGTTAAAATAATTTTGAGATTAAATTTGTCATTGGTGACTGTGACCAATGACAAATTTTTTTTTTTTAAAATGACTTCTAAATTTTTGTTCCAAGAGATGAATTTATATGTATGGAATAATATATGCTATGTCTATTCTATTACGGTATTAAATAGGATGTTACGGGGAAAGAGTGTACCGTGGTAGGCGATACAAGTACACGGCCGGCAGCCGGCCGGTGTGACAAAGGGGACACATCACTTAAGTGACGGTCCCATGGGTGACAAATGAGTGAATCGTGGACACGGCTAAGAATGAAATCCGTCCTAACCTCGGACGATAAAAAAAAAGTTAAAATAATTTTGAGATTAAATTTGTCATTGGTGACTGTGACCAATGACAAATTTTTTTTCCAAAAAATGAGTTGAGATTTTTTGTTCCAAGGATAATATTGATAGAAATATATAATATACGGAATAATATATTTGTATGGAATAAATATGTTGTATAGGATACCACGGCACTTTTTACTATTGTAAACAGAATATAAGTACGGTAGTAGTGTATACCGGCCTTTTCCCCTATCGGTACACATCACCTAAGGGACACATCACCTATGGGACGGTCACATAAGTACACGGCTCCGGTCAAAATCATTATGACGTGTATTTTTCCCCCGGCTTGGATTTTGAAGCTCCGACGCAATGGCCGAGGTAGTGTATTTCTTGGCCGAAAATGTGCAAATGATGGATACCACGGTGCATTTTGACGAGCTTCGGCTCGATTTGAACGTTAGCAGGAATGAAGCTTATAAAGCCATACGAGGAGACGGTTCGAGCCAAATAATCATGCATACTTGCTTCGTACCGGTCGATTTTTCGTGGGCGGAAGAAGGAAGGGGTCGTGTGCGCCTGCTGTTCAAACAAGAGGACATATCGCCGCTGGACCTCATCCATTCGTTGGCATATTTGGAGACGAAGTCATTCGACAGAAACGTGTTGACACATGCGGTCCAGAAGACACGTTTTGATTGGAATGTGAATACTGGATCGGTTGAGACGACGGTAGACATGCCTTACGAAGATTTTAAGCGCATTCAGTACGGCTATGGGTGCACGGTAGCGTGTCGTAAGAACAATAAGCAGTCGATACGGTACGCGTTTGTGTACCCATGGATCGTGCGCGCATGGATGGACACGGACGATTCCATATTTTTGCATGGCGTGCACTGTTTTCGGAAATTGATCCTTGGCAAGACGGACGGGGCAAGGGATCCGTCTGTGTACCGACAGTCGCGTGTGTTGGCGTTACTTCGTCGGATTCCGGAATTATTAGAAAAGTTCGGGAAAACGAAAGACGACATATCGATGGCAGAGTTGGAGCTTCGCAAAGATTACGTGTCAACACAAAACAATTTCATGCAGTCGCTGGCATGCATGTTGATACCTCCCGTGTCCCCTACGGACGTGATTTTGATTGACAGCGTCGGTACATTGCTGATTCAGTACTCTGCCTCGTGTCCGTCGCAGATCAAGGAATGGTTTGAAAACCGTCCGACATCGTTTTTACAGGACGATCAAAAGTTATTTTACTTCATCCGTGGCAATGTGAACATGTACTTGGAATTTTACAATTGGATTTTGTCGGACAAAGTGGACTCTAGAGACGCGCGTTACCTGTTTCTCTCGGTCAGTCGAAAGAGTGCACGGAAGAAACGGCGCGCGGACGTCGCGTCCCCTCGGGTCGCCGGCACGAAACGGATGAAAGACAGAGCGTGTGGGTCGAAGCGGTCGGTTCGAGTGGAAGAGGGATACGCGATCCAATACAACCGTGTCAGTCATATTCCGTATAAGCCGCGAGACGGCATGGTAGCGTTGGCAAAGGTGATGCAATTGTTTGAAGTCCGCGGGTTGTATTTGCAGAATCGACAGAGTGTGGAAAGGGTGAACATCTTTTGCGATGCTGCACAAGAAGATTATTACATGGCGTCGATCGACACATTCCTTCGAAAGAGCGTTAAGTTTGACCCGGTCGTCGTGTACGAATCGGAGCTGCATCGCAAGTACGGCCTGTCGACGGCAAAGACCTCGTTTCCAGTTATCAAGTTCAAGCCACCGACGCACAAACAAGTGGAAGAGGTGATTGGAGACAATATTCATTCTTACTTTAAACGCAGTATTTTATAACAGTTAGTATAGTATAATGATGGTACGTAACACGTTTATTCCAAAATGTCCGATTCGTCGCTCGCATTCGATGCAGATTGGATGGCAGGGTACTTGTATTGCACGAGGAACTCGCACATGACCTTGTATGTACCTTCGGGCACATCATTGGCTTGGAATCGTGCGGCCATGTCGTCAAAGGAAGTGTACGGAATCTGCATGATGACTTGTTCGTACAATTGTTTGATGACGTTGTTGACCACTTGTCGAGACACTTTCACGTAGTTGTTCTCACGCTTGACTTCGGCATCGGTGTTGATACCAAGTAGCTCCCAGTTGCGTTGAATGACTTGCAAGATGACGTGGTTTTGTTCAACATACACCCAGTTTTTGCCTTTGAAATTGACAATGCCTTCCCACAACTTGTCCAACGTATAGCCGCCATACTGCTGTATGAATCTATTGTTGAGCAAATTTTGAGGCTTATACACGTCGGTGTTGGGTCGCGCTTTTTCGTACGGAAGCACATTGACCAAGTTGACGTAGCCTTCTACTTCACTGGTGTGCTGGCGGCCCATATCGGTGTTGGTTTCGGTAAACAACCACCCTTCATCGTTGGTAATGTTGGGCTTATTCTGGAAAAGTTTGACACCGACGGAGACGGGCTGATCCACGTTACTGTACACCGACTTTAATCGGATGGACGTGACAATGCCTTTGCTGGTATCGAGCTTTTCCATGGATTCTTTCTGTTCATCGTTTAGTTGCGCCATGTTGTACGATGGTTTGAAGACATCTGCCGCGTTGGGCACGCTGGTGATGAAGCCTTGTTGAAGTTGTTCGGCACTGACGTCTGCTTGGATGACGATCCTGCGAGCGTGCGTGTTGCCGGCTTGGCTATCTTCGGAAGAGATTTCGTTGTTTGGCAATTCTGGCGTGGCTGCATCAATAGACGGAACTTCTTCAATGGGTGTAACAGATTGTTTTTTGACTTGGCTCATATGGTCTTTCTTGCGTAGCAACTGGTGTTGTATAAATATTGCATTAATTTTAATTCGACTGCACATTTGAAGTATAAATAGAGAATCGATGTAGTCAAAAATGGCAAATCATTGGAATGAGTACGATATAACAATCGAGCATCCTGGCATGCAAGAAGCACAGAAAATAGAGCGAGGCGAGACTACCATTGACGCGGGCAATGTACTGTTTTCAGATGAAGAGATGCATCAGATGGAAAGGGCTATTGCGATTCAGGAACTTAGCAAAGACAATAATGATTTCGACGATGGCATGATTGCAGAAAAAATAGCAGAACTGCGAGAAATTCACGGATTTTGGTGGAAACGATACGTACATGCACGTCTGATCGACAAGGGCGCTGACAAATTAATTACGTATCCGAATAATCTCGCCACCTTGAAGCAGGATGCGCATAATCATGAAACCCAAGTAGACGAGGCTGCAAAAATATTTGGGTCCATTGCGGGGAAAGTCAGTGAACAAGAAAAACAGTATGAGAAAACCAGAGAATTTTCCATTGATGTTATGCGAGACAACAAGGTATACCAATTTTGCATGCTGCTGGCAGGGTTTACAAACGAGAAAATGGACAAGTACTGGGTGACCCCGTCCGAGAATACGATTCAACCACGGCAGATACCGGTCGGGAACAACATTGCGCCCCGTGTGAACGCCGACATCAATGATGTCACCACCGATAGCGACGGTAACATCACACACTATCACATTCAGTTTCCAAACGGTCAAGTGATGGTCGCGTCGAAGAAAGTGTCGGAAGACGCGGGCGTTTATCCCATACGAGCGTTTGGCAGTGGGAGCATTATTCCAGTCCGCGTTGACATGAATATACTGTTGGGAAACCGCACTCGCGATGCTGTCGACACGGATGTACCGCGCGCAACTACCTTGGACGGAAGTCGCACGGAAGGGACGGATCAAGGACTGAATAGTTTGCCCGAGATTGGCGGTCAATTTCATAAGTGGTACGTACAGACAAGTTGGGCCGACGGTAAGTTGCACTTGAGTCCGATGGTGTATGCTCACATTGAGGAAACGCACACCATGATACAATTAAAGTGGCCGCATTTAAAGAACGTGGAAATGTGGCGTTTTGTGGAATCATTGAATATGCGGGCGTACTTTGCTCGTCTCGTCGCGTTCAATATGCGTACCAGTGACATTTTCTCGGGGAAACGGTATCATTCGCAAGCCACGTACCCTCGGGTGAACAATGAAAAAGCACGACTACTCAACGTGTTTCGACACGTCGTTTTAAAAGACGGCGATTTGATGTACACAAAAGATCCAGACATGATGGGATTTGTGCAAGGCACGCAACCGCATTTAAATCGGTATTTAGATGACGTGGCCATACGAAATGAACGGGCGAGCGCGGACATACGCACTCCGATAGGGTACAAATCGTCTACAAAACAGTTGCTATCACAATATGGATTTTAAAATATAAGGTAATACTCGTACTTGCCACCCACTCTACACGAGGGACTGTTCGACCATGCTGCGTGGCAAAATCAAGGAGTTTCCGTTTACATATCTTTTTGAAATGAGTGTTTTCCAATGCGTAGTCATCAATTTACTGATGTTTTCGCTCGTAGCCGGCATGTTGATGACGCCGTCGCGTACATGTTGACGACATACCGCTTGTTCAGGAATTAATTCTGGTACGGGTGTCAAAAACAGCACAATATCGGTCGGGAGTTTTCCATGGACAGGATTTGCGCTAAAAAATCCCTGTTCCATGCGGTACATGTCTGCGTGACCCTCGTCAAGGATTGATTTGTAGTTTTCAATCGGTTTTCTCATCGTGTACGTATTGATAATGTTTTTCCCGTTCCATTTGCAGCTCACGTACGCTCGTTCACGCTGCGCATCGCCCAAAGTATTGACATCGATGTAATCGTTGGAGGTGAGCAAATCGGATTCTACGTATTTGTCGGCCGTGATGGTCGCGCATCCTACCAATGGAGACACGTTCAACAACGCTTTGCCATTCGCTGGTTTGATAGCATGATTGAAAAAGTGATACGTACGTCCATCCGAGTACAGCATGTTGTAGTTGGAATTCATGACGCGCTCGCCGGCATTCAAGGATTGCGCAACTTCGTCACGTTTGGTTTGGCTCAGTTGATTGAGCTTTTGCTTTACAATGTCAGAGTAAATGGACCGCATTTCGGCCGATGAAAGTTGCCAGGAATCGTGCAAGACCTTTGATTCAGCGGGCGCGCCCATGTCGACAATAGTATACTTGGACGATTGGAGTCCGCCGATTTCGTCAATAATGTGAGTGCTATACGTGGCCACGCTCGAATTGAAGTCATCGACATTGGACACTTTTTGCACCGTGTCGCCGCCCTTATACATGGATCGACCCTTGCACAATTCCGGGTGAAACCACATGATGTCCGATTTGGTGACTTTGTACTCGCTTGCGACTTGCACAATCAGTCCACGAAACACATCCGTACCATGTTCTAGCGACAATTCCATGTCTTTTCCAAAGTTTGCGAGTAACTTTACGTTTAGAATACCAGGTTTTTGCAACAGTTGTTCAAATTTTGCAACACTTGCAGCAACATCTTCAGGTATCTTGTTCGAGTAGCGTTTCAACAGTGCGCTCTTGTCCATATTTGTATATCTACGGACAGGACATTTATAGTAAAATTTACTAAAAGTTGGCGCATGATAAATAATGAGTCTGGTTTGCCGTACACTTTAGATTTGTAAAGTATATATATATGCATGGTGTAAGAGAAAGTAAACATGTCTGTTGTAATGAATTTTAAACGCGACGAAGAATTGGAGGCAATGCCAACTACAAACGCAGCCAACGACCCTCAATATGATGTATCCATGCGAATCGACGTCGTTCCGATCCCTACTGAATCCATGGCAACCAATTTACAGCTGGTCGAACGACAAAACTCTGCGATTCGAAACATAAATAACAAAGGCCAAGATTTGTTTGTTGAAAACAAGACGGTGGTATCATTCAACAATGGCAAGCGGATGTACCAAACGGCTGATTTGTACGGGCAACGTTTATCCGTGGAAGAGATGATTCCTATGTTGACCAGTTCAAACTTGACCCTCCGCGTGAATGCATTGCGATCGGGATTCCAATCACACAGTTCATGCTTCGAGCTCAAAACCGGCGTCCTGGCTGACGTCTTGAACGAAGCCGCGGATTCCAAGGGCGAGAAAGTTACCGAAGTCAGTTTAAAAAGCAATGCGGATGCTGGAAAGATTTTTGTGGGTGTCAAACAAGAACGTGGAAAGCATTACATTCAAAAACTAGACTACGAAATTGGTTCCATTGCCGACGATCGGTTGCACGTAAAAAACTAATTTGTCTTCAGTAGCATCATATCATACGATATTACTATTACTCTTTATTTTTAGATGAAGTTGTCTTCTCTTCTTTCGGTTTCTTCTTTTGCGGTGTACTTTCTTTCTCCTCTTTCTCCGCTTTTCTCTTCTTCTCATTTGCCCCCGGTTCGCTCTTTGCAGGCTGTGCTGCTGGTGCAGGATCTTTTGGCTTTTCAAAGAGCAACGCATCGCACGGCGGCGCTTTTGGTTGCAAGTCGTCAATCGGCAACGAGATGTTACGCAACGCATATTCGCCGTAGGATTTCCATGATATGACGCCCTGCTCATACAGTTGCCGTAATTCTTGGTTGGTAACGAACGGTGTCACTGGAAAGTATACGTTTACTTTGTACTTTTCTTTCAACTTGTCGACACACAGCCCTTCTTTGTTAAAGTCGATATTGGCCATGATCTTCTCCGCGTTCAAGGAATTGTATGTTTCCGACAGAATTACCGACAGTCGCTTTTTCCACCACAAGAGCGTGTGCATGAATGTTTGGTGCGTCCCGACCGTGTCCGTGGACGTACGTGCCGACGAGTCGCTGAACATCATGCTGCGTGGCACGCCAAATGTCGCACATATCTCTTCTTGTACAAGCTTATGGATGTTCACCAGATCGTTTCGTCCAGTATTGGAAAGTGTTGGTTTGACAGCATGTCCCATAGGTAACTGCGTGATGTGATCCAAGGTCGCCGATGCACTCGCCGCGTGAGCAGCGTTCAAGTAGCTTTCGTACAGGTCTTTCTGCTGCGAAAGGGTGGCAATCGCCGACTTGTTGCGCTGAAACTTCATGTCGTCGGTCGTCTCGGCACTGTTGGCATCTGCATAAAAGTCAAAATCAATACCCTCACGTGCACCTTGCGCGTTACCACCATCCTTTACTTCGGAAAAATACCGCGGGTCAGACCGTTGCATTTCCATGCGTATGCACGTTTCACGTATGCGTTTGAGGAACTGCAACCGCGGCAGAACTTTCACCATGGGCGAGGTAAGGTTGCCATTACTAGTTGGTGAAAACCCGAAATTGTTAAATACAATTGCGTTAGGAATGAGCTTGTCAACACCACCCTTTTCATACACGAAAAAATCCAGTTCATTTTTCTTTATTTCAAACTTCAAATAGTATTGATCAAGGTGCATGATGGTCGGGTAGCATTTGCCCATGTACACGACGGCAAAGCCGAAACACATGACACTGTCGATGACGTCTGCACAGAACGGCACCCATCGATTCTCGACGTCGTCCTCTTCGCCGACCGACGCATCTTTGCACTTCCCTTGGCAGAATTTGATGCCGTTGTTCAGTAATTGGTTGTGGATCATTTGCCGCGACATTTGAACCATTGGCGATTGTTCGAAGCTAGCCTTGACCATCTTCATTTCTTCCATGTTGACGCGATGCAGCTTGTCCATGTTTTTTCCGTATAAATCTGTTAATATTTATACGATTAAATCATGAAACGTCGCCATGGGGACATCACACGCGAGGACGTCGCCAACGAAACCGTCACGCAAGCGACGTCTGTCAAGCGACAGACATGTCGCACGCGGCCCGAGGTCATCATGGACGCACACTGTGCCCAGCTGGACTTCAATCGCACGTTCAAACAGCCGTACAGCAACTACGAGCTGTTGGAATACATCCTTTCGATGAGTGACGTGAAATTGATGGATCGCATGGTGCAGAAGATAAAAGAACATGCAGAGAACGCCATTTTTGTCACGCTCGAGGAGTTGAAGAAATCACTATAAATACTCTACGCCCCCGTAGTAGCATGACGGGATGTAGTTCGTCCTTGTGGTTGACCGGTGTGATACTGTCCAACGTGGCGGCCACGCTCTTTTGCACAGTCTTCTTGCTGCGGTGGTCCGTGTATGATGTCTTGAAAGAGGATGTGGTGAAAGAGACCATACAAATGAAAAAACAGATTCTAGAAAAGGGCCTGCCCGCACAGAGACGGAGCACGACACGGGTACTCGATTTTTAAGTACATTTACATAATCTAAAATTTATTGGACTGTTTGATGACGAGTGGTGCCGTGCCCAACAGATCGTTCGGTATCATGGCGAGGTCGCCCTCTGCCGTTTTCACCCACGTATGCAGCATTCCGACGCGTTTGATGGTGCCGTCGATGCCGTGCAAGTTCACGGACACGCCGCTCTGCGTCAATCCCGGCTGGTCCACTGTAAACCCGTTCACCACCGTCTTCATCAATGGCTGCAGTGCCAAGCCACCCCCGATCATAAAGCCCGTAATCAACGAGTGCACGGCCTCGTCGCCAAAAATGTAATGTACGCTGCCTAGCACCAGCAGGAACGTGAGCAGACTAAGGATCAATTGGACGACGTGCGTCAGGCGAAACCCGCACCCAGTCTTCGGCATTTGGTCGTTTCGATTAAAGACATACCGTAAGAGAGTCCACAGCACGACGATACCAGAGATTAAAATAAGTACACCAAGGAGGATATTCTCGGCCGATTGCATGTTGGCATGTAGATTTTTTAAATTTATACTACATAATGACTATACTATTTGCTAAATGTCCAGCTCCCCAATCTACGTTACCTACGCTGGCAAATGCCTGAAAAGCCGTGACCGGCAAATGCTGAAGTCTTTCCTGCAGCGATTTTACACGCCCTTTGCATTCGTCGTTTGGGTCGCCGTCGCGTTTAATTTCAAGTCGTGTGCGAACGTGCCGGTGATGATCGCGACGGTGACCGTCCTCGCGGCGAGTACGAATGCCATAGCGACCTACCAAACGTGGCTCCAAGACGTATACCTACTGTCCAGCGGCAAAACGCCCACGGTACGGAGCGAAACAAAAACCTTTGTCATCGTGTCCGACTTTTTCATTCACTTCGTGTGCACCTTGCTCTCGTTCTGGTGGATTGACGACTTTCACGAATGTATCCCCGTTGATCGGCATCAGCAAGCCACCGTGTGGAGCGGCACCTTCCTAATCGCTTTCTTAACGCACTACATTCGTCACAGCACGGTCACACGGGAAAAACAGCGCATCACGGCCAATGCCTACCAGCATGTCAGTGAATTTGCCTAAGTCGGTGGATGATACCAAACGTTATAGGGAAATTCTTCTTGGCGAACAATACGAAGAGGCGCTTTGCGAAACCCGGGACGCTTCTTTAAAGGTGGGTCCATGTAGGGGACCAACGAGGCAATCTCATCTACCAACACGCGCGTCTCGTCTATGTCCGTGGACTCGGTCGGTATGCAATCGCGACGTTTGCATCCCTTGCTAAAGCCGTCGCCCGGATCCGATCGGTTTTGCGGCCCCCATGTCATTACGTGTGCATAGGATGCGTGTGGGTTGTTTAAATTAGGACGCCGACGCTCCTCGCCACAACAAGTGTACCGGCCCAAATACTTATCGTACTTGCCCGGGTGGTACAAACACTTGTGCATTCCAATGCTTTCCAGCTCGCAAAAATATCGATCGCAGTACTTGCATTGTCGGACAGCACAGTACTGCTCGATGGTCCGCTTGACCACTGCGGTATTGGCGTACAGCGACATATTCTTGCACACTATCCATAGTCTTTATATACTACTTCAAACCCATTTTGATTCTAGTACGTCAATTGCATGTTGTGCAATGCATGCATCTTTGCCCGACGCGTCGAATTCAATCACTTCCCAGCTTTTTATGTCGATGGCTTTGATGGTCACGGACGCATACCGTCGAACACGGCGCAGTTCGCCCCCGTATTCTTCCTCGCACATAACCTCGTCTTCACTGCGAGCGACAATGTCTGCGTTGCCGTAAACAAGCGTTGGTGTCTTGCACAGTGCAAAAATGTGCTCTTCGCGTCGGCGCGCTTTGTTCGGGGGGCCAAATTGAAATGCAAATATAACGTCGTCCGAACGTTCGCTGCAGACAAATCCCATGTCATGCATCAGGTCCTGCGTTCGCGAACGAAAATTTTCAGAGACAAAGTCAATGCCGGAGATACGTATTGCGGATAATTTCTTTCGTAGCATACCAATATCGGGTGGATTATAGGTCATTGTGTCTTCTTCATTCCGTTGTACCGCGGGAATAACCCATCCGCCCAACACGCAGAGCGTCAAGAACACCACGATCCAATGCATGATAGACTTTTTGCTGTGCGTTGGACCGCCGAAATTGCTGTTGTCTGCTGGCATGGACGGTCGCTTAAACTTTTCACATAACTTTTTCCAGCAGTCGTTCTTGCGTGGCATTTTGCGTAGGTGAATAATTCCTTTATACCCCTCATCAGAGAAAAATCCATATAAATGTATGGTCCCTTCCGTACAGAATGGACTACTCGGAAGTAATAAGCGAGGAGGTAACTAAGTTCCAAAACAAAGATATCTTGGACTGTATGTTGCGGATGCGACCTCAACCAGGCTGGACTCCAGAAGCCGCTGCAACATTTCGAAAACATACGAGAACAAAAGCACACATGGTCGTTGGGTCCAAACTATTGTCGTACCCGTACATTGGATTTTCTAATAAGGATGAATCCATATCATGGCCGTCGCCAACGGAAAAAGGTAAAACCATTAAAATTTCGCGTGAGGATCTAGATAAATTGTCGGCTAATATAAGCAATGATACATCCTCTCAAAAGCTTAAAGATATTACAGCCTTTCAAAATCTTAAAGATCGTTTTTATCAAATGGTGAGCAGTACAGAAACATACCCGGTGTATAAGGGGCAAAGCGAATCTTTGGAAAACCCCTCAGTAGATGGGAAGTCAACGACGTACTCAATTCGCATAAATGACCGTATTCCACAGCTTACTCGACAGTACAATGAGTACAACAGCGGCGTTCGAACGGTCTTTACCACTGGAAATCCGTTTTCAAAGACACAGAAGGATACGCTCGAACGGTTACGCGCCGCAGATGTACGTGGGGTAAGATTGATTGAATTGAAACGGCCGTTGTCTGGCGAAATCGAATATGAGAAACGTCTGAAACGACAACGTTTGCTTAAGCTGGGTCCTGTCAATGGATATCAACCCAAGATTAAATTGATTTTCTCAAATAAAGAAGTGAAAAAATTTGAAGCGTTTCTTAACACAAACGACTTTAACCCAAAATTACTGTATCGGGAAATGATTGTGGACCGCCCTTATAGCGATGAAAACGCATTCAACGAAAAGAATGATTTTGTGGATTTTAATCCCCACAGCTTGGACAAGGATCTCTTAAATGAAGTCAAAATTTCATTGGGAGAAATTAAAGACGAGTACCGTAAAGAGATGCAAAAGCACAAGTTTGAATGTGACCAGGAATGTAATTTGTGGATGGAGTATTTCAACGGATGTCGTTCTCGTCCAACCGGAGTAAAATATGTGTTGAGTGAACGACATCTGTCTATTGTCGGTGGGAAAGTAGAGCCACGGCCGATCGTATTGGATACTAAATTAGCACTGACAAGAAAAGATCTGTGGAAACGATGGCAAGACTCTGCACGCTTTGCTGCCATGCAGTACGAAAATACGCTGAAACAGGCCAAATGGGAAGAAGATATTTTGCGAAAACACCAAGAGAATAACATTGTCAGAACAACGCTGGACACAACTCAATCGTTTCCATTTTCTCCTCCGCCAGTCTCGCCTGACTCTATTAGAAGCACAATAAGCGTGGAATCAAATGAAGAATCTGAAACGCCTGACTCTACTAGAAGCATATCAAGCGTGGAATCAGATGAAGAATCTAATTCGCCTGACTCTACTAGAAGCATAACAAGCGTAGCGCTTCCTCCTTCGCCCTCGTCAGACGAAGAAATTGAAACTAACGAACTTCCAAAGAAACGAGACAAGGAAGACGCAACTTGTGCTTCTGATTTTTCAAGTTACACTGAGTGGGGGAATGATGGCGATGTGACAGATAGGCGAGCTTTCTACGACGAAGCGTTTCTAAATAAACACGTGAACGATTACTTGATTAGCGAAGATGGAAACAGCGAGGGTATAACACCAAAGGGTATAACACCATACCTAATCGTGCGTGTAGATCGTTTAATGTGGTTTTTAAAGAAACGCTATGCAAAAAACAAAAATGTGTGGAATAATATCGTTGCAGAGTCGGAAAAGGTAAAACAGGTACAAAATCTGGCTATACCAGATTGGTTTAAAGAATTTGCCGTGACGGCAGGTGACAGTAACAAAATTATGTATGATTTTCGAGAACGAGATGAGGAAAAAAACTTAGACTTAGATCAACCTCTACCGGAAGGAAATGTGGATGAAAGAGCTAATGAGCTTTTAGGAAAGTATGACATGTTTGTCACAGACGGCACTCCTAAAGAAAATGCACAACAAAAGAAACCATACGGCGCAATGTTTGCATACATAGACACGAGTGTCAACAAAACATTAAAGTATGGTGAAGATGAGAAAAGAGGAAATGAAAACAGTTTACGTATTGCAAGAATTCATTCGGTGAAAGCGGAAAACCGTGGTGCTGTTGTTCTTTTGCTTGCATATCTTCGTAGCGAATGTATAATGAACTATGAGTACGTCATGTTATCGCCTGAATCGGAACGTGAAGGGTTAGAACAATACTATAGTCAAAAATGGGGCATGACTTGGATACGTCAGTCTTCTGAGAAAATTGATGAAGATCCTGGAGATGACTACAGGAAATATTGGAAAGCATACGAGAAAAAACCTAAATATAAATTATTAAAGTGGACAAAAGATGTCGATAAGAAATTAAAGAAGGTAGAAAGTATTTTGAACGGATTAAAAACGGGTAGAAAGAAAAACTTACAAAACGATGTTCTTTGGAAATTATTTCCATCGTTACAAAAGGCATTTTTGGAGAACATTCGTTTTTTGTATGTGAAAGAGTATGACGAATTCTGCCAGGCATTGTTTTCAAAGCTTGAGACCAGGTTAAATAACAGCGAAGATTTACCAAAGTACTTGAGCAGTATAAATTTACAGTACAAGGACAACGGGGATTTTGATATTAGTATTGACGAAGGAAAATTAGTAGACGGTAATGAATCCGATGAAGAACGACTTGCCTCATTCAAGGTAGTTTTGCTTGGGTTAGGCGGAGCAGCGTTTGCAGAACCACTTTTATATACTAGTTTCAGAAAAAAAGAACCGAGAAAAACAATACAAAAAGAGCAATTCGGTACGGTAGAACCTTTTCAAAACAACGTAGATGCATATCAAACACTCGTGGAATTCAAGAAAAAAAATAATATGTCATTTAATTTACCAATCGAGTTTGTTGAACGTGTCATTAATTTCCAACCAAAAAACGCTGTTTTGGAAAAAAAATCAGTACCAATGTCTTCATTCACGACGAATGTACGTTCAATGAGTTCACCATTGTCACCGGTCAGTCCGGCGAATTCCATTGCAAGTTCAGTTAATTCTTTCGGATCACCTATGCCGGCGGTCACTACAAAGATGGCTGCAGCCAGTTCACCATTGTCACCGGTCAGTCCGGCGAATTCCATTGCAAGTTCAGTCGATTCTTTCGGATCACCTATGCCGGCGGTCACTACAAAGATGGCTGCAGCCAGTTCACCATTGTCACCGGTCAGTCCGGCGAATTCCATTGCAAGTTCAGTCGATTCTTTTGGATCTCCGACGCCAGCGGTCACTACAAAGATGGCCGCAGCCAGTTCACCATTGTCACCGGTCAGTCCGGCGAATTCCGTTGCAAGTTCTATGGATTCGGCCATAAGTCCACGCATCACTTCGGTCGAGTCAGACAATAAGAAAACAAAGTCCAACCGTATTACGATTGAGTACGAAAGCATGTCAGAAGACGACATTGAAGAAATTGAGCAAGCGATACGTATGTACGGTGGAAACGATCTCGAGCGGTACGACAGTGCATCGGACATTTCCTCGGCCGTGGACGACATGTTAAAGTCGTCATACGGCGAGAGCAGTTCGGATGCTGAGTCGACGATGATGCAAAACAGTGCATACGGTGCCAGTAGTTCAGATGCAGAATCGGTCGGATCGGACGTCAAGATGGCTGCATACGACAGTTCTTCGGACGCCATGTCAGACGCAAAAGTAGACGTCACGTCAGATACGGAGAGCACGTCGGAGATAATGAACGTGCGGTACGACAGCAGTTCCGATTCCGATGCACCCAAGCGACGTACCATGTACGACAGTTCCTCCGATGCTCTTTCCGAGAAGGAGATGGATTACCACTCAGATACCGGAACGGATGGTACACAGTCCGACTCTAACGTGTCGTATCAGTCCGACGACCAATCCGATTCGGATTTTGATACTATATAAATATCATAAATAACGTATTGAAACAAAAAATATGTCATCACCTTTATTGTACGTGTGCTTTCTTGAAAACGACGATGAATTGATGCAACACCATTGGCTTAACCGAGCGGCGGCACGATTGGCACCCACATCGGTAGAAAACCCAAAGATTCATGTCGAATTATTCTTCCCGTCGGCAAACGCATCGAGTACCAGCGATGTCGTGTCGGGGAGGGCCTGTTCCATTTACTACAACGGGCGCGTGTTCTTGACAAAAAAGAAATTTTCACGCAAACAGTGGAGTTTCCGCACGTTGAATGTAAATAAACAGCAGTACGACGAAATCTTATCGTTTTGCCATGCGCATGTGGGCGAAGGTTTCAATCATTTATCTTATTTTACATACCCAATGAAATGCAGCGATAAGTATTCTTTTAGTCCGTATACATTAGAGAGTGTGGGCCTTAAGCCCCGTTGGTTTTGCAGTGAGATTTGTGTTGAGGCATTGAAAGCGGGCGGTGTATTGGACGATTGGGTACATCCAAGCATGCATCCGCAGCAGCTGTTCACGCTGTTGGAGACATCGACGACGCCGGATTGTGTCCGAAACTACGACGATATGAAATTGAGTTTTGCGTGATATTCTTTGTAGTATATGGATACGTACAAAGTGTACATCGTCCACCATAGGGGAAGTGTCCATGCGAATACGGCCTCTTCGTACGCGTAAAAAAAGTAGCTCATGCACGTAAACAATGCGATTGCCAATCGAAGACTGGTATGGTACGCGCTTTCAAACTGACACTTGGCCAAATGATGCCACCACAGCACGGTGAAATACCAGTACACGCAGTAAACACATGATAGTAACACACTCGTATTTATAAAAAATGAAATTGGTAGCCCCATGTACACTACGACGACTGCAAATAGTATCTTCATGTGATTGACAGACGAACAGAACGGCGGGTCGTATTCTCGTATGTTGTTTAAGTTGATCCGAAACGGCGATTGTTTCTGTAGTAGACGTGCGAGGAGCGTCAAGAGAATGTTTCCAATGGAACAGACAGCAACATTTATCATTATATAATACCAGGCGTGTTATATATAATGGATATTCAGCAAAGTGTATGGATTGTGGGTCATGGTATGCTCATATCACATCACCAATTCTGTGTGGATGTACCGCGACTCCCTGAGGCCTGGATCAATGGTCGACGATTGCCGCGAGACATGTACGATGCTCTGTTGATGTTGTACGAAGAGTGTGACATGCATTACTACCAGTACACCAAGTATTTGAACCAGACCATGGGAAATTTATCCATGGACTACGTGCATCGTGTGTTCGACGGCATGTGCATAGTACCAGACAGCACGTCTTACAGCGTCACAGCAACGTGTACGGATCGTGCACGTAATATTAAATCCAAGATAGTTGCGTTAGTATACGATAATTGTACCATGTTTTACGCACGATCGCTGCGCATCGAATGCACGTATGATATACAGGGAGACAGCATTGTAGTGCGTGTGAGTTGTGCGTGAGTGACGGCTACGCGGCGAGGGACGGTCGAATAATTAAATTAAACTTTTTCAAATGGATTCCATGGGACTATATATAGAAAGTTGGCATCAGTAAATTGCACAAAAAACAAACCATGGCTTCGATTATGGACGCGTTTAATCGCGCGTTTGAACAGGGCCAATCAATTAATCGTGCGAGCGTTCCAGTCGAAAGTGATGAAGACTCTGCCGAGGAATCGCGAAAACAAGACGAAAAAAAGAGAGCTAAAAAGCGCCGTATTAATTCGCATAGGTCAAAACATACTAAATCGCGTAAACGTGCTACACAGTTCACAGTACGTCACGCGGTGCCGCAGGTGAGCGTCACGACGAAAAGTTTCCCGGAGATATTGTCGGTGGAGAAGCATTTTACGGGGACCGCTACGGAGTCGCACGAGCTCATCGTGGCGGAAACTAACTTCTTTACGAGCAAGAACCGTGACAATCACCAGACGCACGTCCGTCCGTTTGATTTTCCGTATGTTCGTGCACTGATACAGCGTGCACCGTTGCCGTCGTTCGACATTCACAAGTTTAATGACCGTGAAAAATTGCGTGCGAACGTGGAAGCCGTGACGCGAAAGTACGAAGAGGACTTTTTACGCGAGCCTGTTGGCTCGGAACGTCCGTGCTTGATGAAATCAAACTGTGAAGGGTTGCAGATTTCGTCGGCACGGGACCGAGCGTTTATTCTGCGTGAATTCTTACTTCCGAGCGAGATGAAAGAGTACGAGAAGACGGGCAAGTACAAAACGGAGCAACGTTTGTGTTTGATGTGTCGACGGAAAGAACTGGCGCGTGCGTTCATTAACATTCGCGCGGACGGCATGTCGATGAAGTTGGATTCGACGTTGCAAGATTACCGTAATATTGTGGACGTCAAAGGCGAGTACTGTTTGAAGGACTGCATACTGTCCAGCCGACACACGTTCGAAGGTTTGTTGGATCCGGTCGTTCTTCATATTCGCTCGGCATACCGATTGAAAGAGATCGACGGCGTCCGGCACTACGAGCAGTGGCGCATGGCATACCCCTCTACGACGCAGCATTTTTTATTCCCGGCGCCCAGCAACTAGATAAGGCACTAGTCGCTGGGCAGATTTATCCATTTATGGATAATGTGATTGACATGTTGCTGCCTTATTACGTCTCTACAAAATACGAGTCCTTGTTTGTGGGAAATTTTGTAGATCGCGTACATTCATTCGACATGTCAAAATGGGATCCACGCTATTGGAATCCCCTTCATTTGCCGCAAGGCGATGAAAAGTACCGGATATACTGCACGCTTAGTTGGACGGTCTACCATATCAACGAACTCATGCACAAACCGAACACGGAGCCGCATGTGATTTACCACTTAGCGCTGTACTTGGACATGCACATTCCATTGATTGTGTACATTGAAGACGACGTCCAACGAGGTTCGGACGACCACTTGTTGACTGATTTTGGTGACGGTGCGCCGATTCTGTCGTACGAGCCACGGATGGACAAAGTGTTTCATCAAGGCAACTTGCCCGACGTGCTCCATTATATCGTCCAATGCTCTTTCTTCAGCGACACACGGTCAAAGACGAACCCGTTGGTGCACTTGCTCTCCAAGTCGCTGCCACAGCGGTGCCAAATCCGTAATCTCCGCGAGATCGTCTCCAACTACTGTTTGAAGCACGAAGACGTGTACGAGTTTGTGTTTGGATGTTTGAAATGCAGTCTGTTGGGTCTGTACGAAACGTGCACGCAACGCCCGCCACTGGACGTGCGCATCAAGCTGATTCGGAAATTCAGCACGGTGACCAAGGCTCAAATGTTGCAGTGGATGATGTGCGACCACCAACAGCTGTTGTTCTACACCATTAAAGAATTTCTGATTTACGGCGTGCGGCAAATACCGTCGTTGTACGATGAAATCAAGGAACGTTACTACTGGGACAAGTTTGAATGGTGCGTCTCAAAAGCGATGAATGCCGTGCGTAACTGCGTCTGCATCGAGACCAACATTATGGACTTTAAAGGCATCGAGACTCAGCTGGTGGCCATGAACAAGCAACAGGTGCACCATCTGTACCGTCCGACCCGTCATCCGTTCTGTCACGTGGTCACGACGGAATGCAATAAAATTGACGACATGAACAGCGTGGACTTTATTACCAGTGAAGTCCCCGAGGAGGACCGTCAATTGATGTATGACATGGCAATTCGGACGCCACTGAGCCGTGAGATACCGTACGATTGGCTGCAGTACTTTAACGTCTCAAAGGATACGATCAAAGGTCTGCTTCGCATTCAAGAGACGTACATCACGGAAGGGTCGAAGAGTACATTGAAGTCGCAATTGACGAGCCTGTCACGGCGGGAATTTGAGATCGTGCGAGACTTTTCGGACGCGTTTGACCGCAAATTGAACGTGCGCCTCTTCACCTTGCCGGTCCACATTTACACGCAACAGTACGTCGCGTTGCGCATCAAGCACGGCATCCCGGACGGTGAAGAACTGCCCGCAGATGTAGGGAACGCACTCTTGTGTTTGCAATGCAAGCAGTTCAAAGCGTTTGTGATTTCCAACGACGAGCGCGGGAAGACCAACAACTTGTACGCATACGGCGCGCCGAAAGTGCTGGTGGACGACGAGACCATGCTCAAGTACTGTGGAAAACGATGTGACAAAGTCGATGGCAAAAAACGGCATCATCACATCCCAGAGTATTCCTCGTACATGAACATCGAAGAAGAGGCGATCATTCAGCAAACGAACGAGCGCAACGCGAAACGAAGTGCGAAGGAACGACGGAAAGAGTTGAAGAATTTGATGTGTGCCAATACGGAACTTAGCAACGTGAATATGCTGGGCGTGCTCCTGCAATTTTACAACCACGTGTACATGATTTGTCCAATCTGTGCAAACTTTATGGAAATGACGTCCAAATATTTTACCGAGTCTGGCCCGTATTGTGGGTGTTGCATTCAACATGGCCGTCTGTACACGTCCGTGTCGTGCGAGTGGTGCCATGCCGTGCGTGGGAACGAGACCTGGACGCCGCTGTTGGTGAACGACGACACCGACGAGGAAGATCGTGAGCGGAGCATTTACTTGTGCCAAAGCTGTTACAAACCATGGATTCGCAATTCTGATCGTCGACTGGATCTGAGCTTGATACGTCGTGGACTGACGCAGCGGTGGAAGAAATTGCAGCACGCCGAGGACAGCTAAGGACTGCCGCACTATAAAAAGACAGACGACACTGTCAAATGCGGACATGTAAGATTACACATACCATCGTATCATTGTATTTTATCACAAACATTGTCTTGTATGCGTACGTCGACGTCGACAAGATCAGCATTGTCACCGAAGTCATGCTGTTTTTCATACTGCAGTATACCTATGGGATGATGCAAATCAACCCGCCCACGGTACACCACGCATTCCAAAAGTGTTCCTACTGTCAAAAATTGACGCCGCAGCAATACATTCATTGTAAACAGTGTGGCGTCTGTGTCGATGTCTTAAAAACCCACAACGACATGGTTGGGTTTTGTGTGAGCAAAGCAGCGTTCCGAAAGTACATTTACATCGTTCGGGGAATGACCTTCCTCAACATTATCTTGTGTATCCTTCTGTCTGTCAAATACCCATGGACGGCGTTTACCATTGTCCTTCATCTCTACGTGCTGAAATCCACGTACTTGCACGGTAGGGGGTTATATATGTAAAGTAAAAATACTCATAAAATGTCACACGTCGAAGTAGGTACTGTAGATAATAATTACGACACTTCCGTATTCTTTACAAGTCAGTATGGGATCGTAGACGCGTTACCGCTGTTGACGTTGATCTTCGCCTTTGCACAGATTGTCAGAAGTCTAATGCGGCCGTCATAGACGCCATGTTAATCGCTCGTTTCTGTCGCACGGGGGTCACGGTCTCGGTTTTCCAATTGTGTCGTTTGACGTTCTGCGGTGCAAATCCGGCAGCGACGAGCTGCTCTTGAGACGGGTCAAAGTATGTTCGTATGTCGTCCAAGTTGGTCGTTAACATGCGCAACGTCTTCACGTCTCCACCCATATTGACCAAATCGGTCCAACTAAACCCTAACTGCTTGATATTTTGTATACTGAAATTTAACTCGGACAGTTGACGCACATTGATCGACGTCTTCAGCATGTCTTTTGCGCGAATGTTCAATGTAGTGTACAGCTGCTGCCATGAGAACGATTTGAAATCTTCTGGGCAAAACCCCATGACGACCATGTGATGCCAGCGGCAGCCAAAGTCGATGAGGGCATCAATTGTGTACACCTTGCATAGCTTTTTCCAGGTAATTTGATTTTCTATAAAGTCTTCCGTTGTGTACCCCTGTATTTTTAATGTATTCAATGACGTACCGTTTGAGACCAAAGTGTCCAACGACACGGCTTTTCCAAACCAGCTTGTTAGGCCACCCAAAAAGGCGATGTTCGGCTTGACGTCACGAGTCTTGCGGCGCGCATTGATCAGCGATTCCAATGCAACGAGACGGTCTTGGCTAAAATTAGGCAACGACGTCGTATCGACCGGCTTGCACGATGGACACATATTTGAGAATCGCTCCTTTGAGTAGTTTAGGATACACGACAGGTGAAATTGATGGCCACATTCAAACGACGCTACGTTAGAACGTAATTTACCAGATGTGATCATCTGTTGGTTGCATAAGGTACACGACATAGTTTACAGTGATAGATAACACATTTATAGTCTAATATATTATAATCAATATGGGTTGCGTGGCTGAAGGCCCACTTCCAAACGATCTCCTGGTCTTGCGTACGAAAAAGATTTTCCAATGATACGCGAATTCAATTCGTTGACACGACGGACCAATTTTTGGGCTCGGCAGAGATCAAACCCATCTTCTGATGCACACTGGGCCTGTAGTTGTTTCACTTCCCTCTTTAACTCAATTGCTCTCTTCTTCTGGTCGTCACTCCAAGTATCTTTCCTTGCCAGCAGTGCACTTAATTCAGTTTTCTTTTGTTTGTAATCGGCTTGTATAGCTTCATCGGCTGTACTTCCACCCACTTCCTTCAACGCCTTTACCAGTACTTCGTCGGTTGTCAACGCGGGGGCGACCGTAAAACGTACCTTTTCCCGTGGAATACCTTTTTCGCGTGTTACTTTCCGTTTGTAGTCGACGTTGATATCGAGCATGACTTTTTGTCCAGGGTAAATGTCTTTGGAACTTTCATTCAAGAGCGTCACTACGCCACCCACTTGTGCGACAAACCCTTGTTCTTGAAATCCTGGTTTAGGAATGTATTCCGTGGTCGCAACGCCGACAAATTCGACTTCGCTGAGTATTAATTCGCGTAGATCGTCGACACTTTTCATCTTGCCTACTGAATGCGTGCCTGGCCATCCATTGACGGCAGAAATGCAGTGTGTGTAACCATCAAAGTAAGCAGCAGACTTTTCACTGCTCATCGTAACAAGCAGTTCTTGCTCTTTAATGTCGTATAATTCCGTCAAACGAGCGCCTCTAGCAAGCATCGGGGCGACTTGGTTCATTTGTTTCATTTTGCTAACCTGATGGTCGTCGTATCGAACATTCACATGAAATCCTGGACCGGCGACTCGTTTCTGATTTCGGTTAAACATGTATGTATTTGTACAAGTCACACAATTATATATAGATCGAATTTTTAGTTATGCATACCTACGCATGTAATTCTTAAATCATCAAAACTTCAATCCGTGGTAACAGAAGGTAGTGCGTTTGCGATCGTAGTGCGTTCAAACGTTGTCCTTGATTTGGTTGCCTACCCACAGCATGCGTCACCACGCCGATGGGTACATGAAGTTCTATCTCGTTTGGGTTGACCAGACAGCAGATTTTACCATTAACAGTCGGAACAAACTGTAATACGCCCTTCGCTAACTCTCCCGTGCCTCCTTCGCCCATGGTTTTGATGACTTCTTTGGGCAACACGTTTCCAGCCGGTTGCATAAACCCTTGGTATATTCTGCCGGTGTTGACACGAACCAACGCAAGTCCTACGTGCGACCCACGCGAGACTTGGCCGAAAATGTTTGCAATCATTGCTCTTCCAAAGACGTCGACATTGAGTAATTTCTGCAATTGTGAGTCAGCCATCATATCGTTGCGTAATATGCCAAAGAAGTTCCACCCGTTCATTTTCTGGATAGAATTTGACGTTTTGCAGGACTTGTACATTTCAGATTCCACGAGTTTTTCATTAAATTGCCGTTGACAGGCTTCGAGCATAAAGTTCATGGTGGGCAAGTCGGCAACGGTGGACATACGGTGCGCCTTCATTTCTGCGTTCACAAAAAGCAGACTTCCCTGCGCGAATTGTTTTTCGTACCCATCCAGCCATGGACGAATCATCAATGGCATGGAGGTCGTTACGTTCGTGTCCAAACTAATTTTTGTGGCGGTTAGCGTTGGTTTTCTCATTTCTGCAAAGGATGGAGCGGACCGACTGCCTTGACCAGGTCCACTCTTGTATGCGCGGGCAGAGGTGACTCCCACATCGGGGCGACCATTCATAGATATCATGTTTCCATGGAATTCATCTATATTTATATACTACAATTTCTAATTAAGTGAACTCGTACGGCTTAATTCCTTTCGTGCTTGTCTTTGCCTTCTTTGCCAATGGTCCATGAAGGTATTTTATGAGGTCCAATTTATGCTTGGAGAGTTTGATCCATTGGTCGACGCCTTTCAAATTGAGCGTCTTTCGTCCATCTTTCAGACACTTGGTGGCAATCTGGCTTTTTCGAAAGTGCGTTTGCATCGTGTTGACAAATAGTATTTCTTTGCTAATAATGTCGCGCAAGTTAAGCCGGTGTTTTTGGTAATGTGTCCGTATGTGTTCGAGCGTAATCTCTGGGCACTGTTTGTTCTGTCGTAGTAGCGGCGCCCGCACCTGCGTCTCGTACAGTTGATGCTGCACCCGGTAAATTTCTTCGGGACTGACGGTACCGGTCAGATTGACTTCAATTTCGTTCATTTGCTGAATGACGGACGCGTCGTCGCTATTGTGGGCGCAAATAGGACAATTCAATTCATGGTGTTTGTCTTCAACATCGCACGGCACTTCCCCGTTTTCGTCGGCGTCCAACGGCATGTTCATATCTGACATGATCGAATTCGCATTGGGAAGTGTAAAGTTCATGGTTTTTCATAGCCATGTGGCTTTTTATAGGGTGTTTTTAATCTTCTTCCAAATCAAAAAATCCATCCACGGATCGATCATTGTTTACTTCGGCGGTCTGGTCTAGCATCTGTTCACACAGTCCGGTGAAATCCATGGAATTGTAGCATTTGCAACCGCATTTGGTCCGCAAGATGTACGTCCACATGATGAAAGCATGCGCAATGGACGTCCCCTGGGGATGTTCGTACACGACGCCATGAAAGAAGCATACAAATTTCTTGTACCAGTAAAAGATGATCGGTGTCGAGGACTTGTTGATTCCGTCGGCGTGCTTGTGCATGATCTTATCATGGATGAAGAACAGCTTGAGGAAGGAAACGTTGTAGACGCTGCTAAAGTGTGCTTGGATCATGTGCAAGACGGCAAAGTCTGCAATGGCCTCGCATTTAAGTATGTCTTCGTATTCTTCGTACGTCAAGATGCGTTGCCAGAGCGACACCAGCCCTGCCGGGAATCGTGCATACATGCATGTAAACGCGGAGACCTCGTCACCTAATTGATCGTGACTTGCAATCTCTTGGTCGCCAAAGTTAATGAGTTTGTCCCACATCCACTCAATGATGCCGTCACGAAACCGGCGAGTGACAAAGTGACGCTTTTCTAGCGCCAGGAACCGTTGTATGTTCGTGTCGGCCACGTTTGGAAAGTCGATGGCGTATCGTTCAATGGGCCATTGTGCTCGCAAGCGCATCATGTGATTGTACCAGTACCATCGACTAAGAAAGAGCATGATACCGTCGGCGGACAGACGTGCCTTGGTCGTCTTGGGTACCTCTTCAACGTAGTTGTCTACGTTTAATACATCTTTGGAGTGCATACGAAGGGTGAACCGTGCCGCAAAGCGCCACATAATTTCGAGAAAATCTTCGAGCTCTTCGCACGGTTCCAGCGTATGCCATCGCAGGGAGAGACAGTCTAATTGACCAATCAACGTGTCGAGGGCCCATGTGGTCATGTCTTCGTCTTCGAACATGCGCACACGATGCTTTTTCGCCCATGCACGCACCTTGTGACTGAGTTTCATGCTGCTGGTCCAGTGCTGTATGTCGATTAGACTAAGCAAGACGATCCACATGAGCATCGACTCGGTCCACCCATACAGCGCCCCTGGTATTGGCTTGTACATCTCGGTGTAGTGTTGCAGGAGATATGAGGAGAGTTTGTCGCGCAAATTCTTCATTTGCCGTGTGGAGGGGAGGGGAAGTTGGTCCGCGGCAATTGACAGGAGCACATCATAGGTATCTATCAAGTAGAGGAACATGTCCGTCTGGTTTTTTGAGATATCATAGGCGATGGCCTCGTCAATGGTGTGTACTCGGTATACGGATTGATACTCGGTACGATACATGAATCTATGCTGTGTACGTGATGTATTTATAGATCAAAAATAATTTATCATTACGTGCACGGAATTTACGAATTATGTGTCCCGAACGTCTTCAAATGCAAATGCGTATAAATTCCACCCCCATAAATGTACATGTAAAGGAAGACTTACAAGAATGAATTCAACTTTTATCAGTCGTGGCGCGTATGGCGACGTTTGGTCGTATCCGCAAGACAAACGCGCGGTGAAGCTGCTTGAAATCAAGAACAAGGACATCAGCACTCTACAATCTGCCGCACGGGAACTGTTCGTACTTGTACGCAATGGTCCCTACATGGTCTCGTTTTTGAAAGCAGAATTTAAATATGGCTCTATCGAGCTTCATCTGTCGCTGATGGAGACCGACCTACTGAAGGAAATCAAGCGCCGCCAGCTGCCACTGGAGGACATTCGGACCTATACCGAGGACGTCGCACGTGGGTTGCATTGGATGCATACCAACAACATCTGTCACCGGGATTTGAAGCCGTCGAATATTTTGATACGCAAAAATCATGCTTACTTGTGCGATTTCGGCCTATCACGTCCCTTTTGCGACACGTCGCGGGCGAATAATTTGACGGATTACATGGTCACTCGTTGGTACCGTGCACCGGAAGTGTTGGACGCAAAGGAGCATGGATACACGAGAAAGATCGATACGTGGGCGTTCGGATGCATTGTCTACGAGATGTGCGTCGGTCGTGCGATGTTTCCGATCGGCGACTCCAAAGAATTGAAGAAGGCATTGAAGCGCCGTGAGGAGAAGTTGGAGCGTATCAAAGATGAGAAGTTACGGTTGATCGCGACGGGTGCGTTGGAGACGGACGTGAAGAAGCGTTGGACTGCGACGCAATGTTTGGGAGCACTGACCTCCGATTCGTTGCCGACGTATTCGGCGGCGTACTACACAGGCAGTCGCATCACGGACCGCCGCGTGAAAGGATGGGTTACGCCCTTACTCTCTCGGTACCCTGGACGCGAGCACACGATCATGCATGGATTGATGCTTTTTGAAGTGTCTGGGAAATCGTCACGTCACGACTTCAACTGTGCCATGGCCGTTGCATACTTGATCTTTGAGAAGTTGCCGTGCAAGTGTGGGATGTATAGGGAACTGACAAAGTCATTGGATGCGAAAGCGGTGGCGCAATGGATGTGCAACCATTACAAGGGAACGCACATGCTGCACGAGTACGAGAAAACAAAAGACATCGACGCGGTGATTGCGAATTTAAAAGTCCACGTAGACGACAGCGACGACGAGGACGCACGATCGAGGAAGAAGCAGCGCACGGTCTAATTCACATGCGCAAACTTGGAAATTTCGACTCTTCTGTGCCCGCAACGCTAGCTAAGCGCCGTTTGGGTGTTTTGATTGGCATGAACAATTGTACGTTTGGTTCGGACGCCTTTGGTTCGATTCGCAGGAGCGTGTACCCTTTATCCAATAACATGCGTCGCCATTGACGAAATTGCCCTTCGTATAGGGTGAACAAGTGATCTGGATT
>Ga0255782_10000490_pt1 | contig 35859 bp, 53 predicted proteins | sample 101ome_26_FD_179980 | JGI IMG/M metagenome (GOLD analysis project Ga0255782, IMG submission 179980) | Coastal salt marsh microbial communities from the Groves Creek Marsh, Skidaway Island, Georgia - 101408AT metaG (version 2) | ecosystem: Environmental > Aquatic > Marine > Intertidal zone >...
TGGAATACTCAGTTGTAGATGCTGTATTTGTATTGTGCACTACACTTATTTGGCAAACTTGAACTTCACTAGTCACATTGTCTTTTACTTGCACAATAAGTTTACCTGAGCTGAATTGTGATCCGTCAAACTGTGTGATACTTTTAGGAGCAGTTGTAGCGTGGGTTGCGGTGTCTGCACTTGTATGTTGTATATTTGAAATTTCAAGATTGTTGCGAAGATTAATGTCATTTTCGACTGTAATATCGCTATTAAAAATAACTTCCGGTACTACTGTAATCGGGCTTGAATCTTGCGTATCTATTAATGGAGTATTTAATTCATTTGTTACAACACTAGAATTTACTACATCGCCTGTAATTATGTTTCCCACGCCGTCTACAAGTAAAGTAGAATCGTCTCCAAATACAGACCCCTGTAGGTCACCTATCCTTGTGTTCCTATCTAAATCTGCTAAAACACCTGCAAGGGTAGAGCTAGCGGAATTAACAAAAGCGCTAGTATCTATAGCAACTGTATCTTCGTCTACAGTTATATTACCTAACCCGTCAATTGCTAACCCTGCACTAGTATATAAATATTTTCGTGTACCTGCAGACATACTTGCAAGTATACCATTATCAGATACCGGTACACCAAAATTAGGTTCTGCATTTTTTAAATCTAAATAGCTGTATCTATCACTAGCTGCATTACTAGGACCTACAACCTTTACTTTATTACTTAATAAACCTATATTAGGCATCTAATGACTCCAAAATGCTTAGGGTTAGTTTTAGGTTATTGTTAGCTCCAGCAAAAGCTTTTACGCTGTCCCCGTCTTCTAAAATTAATTTGCCAGTAATCATGCTTGCAGCGTCATTGCCAGGTATTTCAAAATCTTTTAACAATTCCGTTTCTGTGGCTGCACTAGTATCATAATGACTAAATGTCACTGTTTCTGCACTATTAGTAACATTACTAACCTGTGCCATCAGAATAATTCCCGTAAAACCTGTTGGAGCTGTGTAGGCTATGGTATTAATAGTTGTGAGTTCAGTAGTAACTGTTTTAAATCTATTTAATGGTGTTGCCATTTTTTAATCCTCTAGTGCTAATATGTATGGGGTCAATACTGCAAATAGTGATCTATCAAAAGTAGTACCTTGAATAATACCTGCACTTGCATTAATTAACAATTCTCCGCCAATTCTAAAATCACCTTTGTGATCTGTACTTGTGAAAAATACTTGTCCTTGTCCATCTGCATCTTCAACTACTTCGTTCGCTTGAATTGGCACACCACCATTTTCTGGTAGTGCTGTGGTGAAATTATTTCCGCTACCTACATATTCAAACGTGATACTACTTGCTTGTATCAAACTTCTTTCGTAAAAATCTACAGTTGCGCCACTTGATACTTCAGTAGTAAATGTTTCTAAAATTGTCACTGTGCTTGTGTCTGTGCTTGGGCCACTTAGTGCAGTGCTTGCTTCCACTGTGTAATATTGTGAATCTCCGGTTATTTTAATTGCATCGCCATATCTTGGTTTTTGACTTAGACCACTAATGGTTACTTGATTATCTGTTGATATAGTATTTGTAGTAGTAGTTCCGTTGTATAGACTTGTGCTTTTTCCTGTTGCTCTTAAACCATAGGTACCAAATGAAGCATTAGAGTTTGTAAGAGAGCACTGACCGCCACTTTCACATAAAATACCATCTTGACAAGCTACAGTAAAAATACTAACCAATTGAGCATAACCTCTATTTAAGATATGAATACCCTTACCGCCTAGATTTATTTGAGTAAAAGCATCGCTTACCATACTTCGTAATCCCGATGCTAAACTTCCGTCTATACGCATACCTATACCGTCAGAAGTAATACTTGAACAGTTTTGCACATAAGGGCTAGTAGTAATAACACCAGCGCCGCTTGAAGGATAAGCAATTGCCGCAGCGCCTGAATTATGGCCTCTAAAAGTTACCCCACTTATGTAAAAACCATTGCTAACATGCAAAAGATCATTTGTTGTAGTAGCTCCCCTAATGGTAGTTGTACGAAGATTGTCGCCTATAATTGCAACACCTGCTGGCACTACTAACGGATTATTTTGAATGGTATGATCGCCAGATTTTAAAAATATAGAATCGCCCGACGTTGCTACAGTGACAGCTTGATCAAGTGTAGCAAAAGCATCTGCAATAGAGTCGCCTGATAGGTTATCGTCGCCGTCTTCTTTAACATAATAAACATTGGCAGCAGTATCAGGTTTGTTAACTGGAATTATACTTTCGCCACCGCCGGTTGCACTGTTGTCCTGTTTAAAATACATTACACCGTCGTGTGTGTTAATTGCTACTTCACCTAAATCAAGTTGTGCAGTAGTAGGAACTCTACCTGGTACTTCACTGCGTCTAAGTTGAACTTTACCTGCCATTAGAATATACCTCCGTCTATTGGGCCAACATATTCGTTAGCTGTTATTTTATTGTTTGCAACAATATCATTTTCAACAGTTATGTCGCTGTTGAAAATAACTGCTGGTACTATGGTAATTGTGCTTGAATCTTGCGTATCTATTAATGGTGTATACAATGCATTAGTGATTACACTTGCGTTTACAACATCACCTACAATTATGTTTCCTACCCCGTCTACAAGTAAACTAGAGTCATCTCCAAATACAGATCCTTGTAAGTCACCTTCGGTAATTGCACCAGGTACTGATGTGCCAAACGCACCTTTATATCTTGCGCCTGAAACATAAATTACATTTCCGGATATACCGCTTGGTAAATTATTACCAATAAAGTGTAGTACTCCACTTTGGTAATCAAAAAACCACTGGTCATCATTGCCGCTACCAGCAGCAAAAATCTGTGAACCTGAGCTTTGAGGATTTGCTGCACCTGCAGAGTCTATATATACCTTAACTTGATATGTACTACCAAATTCAGGGGGTATCCAATCAGTAATTCCTGTCTTCCAAGTTCTATTAGCTGTGGCAGTTGCATCATTAGTAGTTTCCACAGTCGACAACCCATTACCGGTATCGTTATAAATTTCAACTGTAAGGCTACTAGACGACGGAATAACGCTAGGTATAGTTGCTGCTTCAGTCCAAATTTTATCACCACGTATTAATAAAGGACTTGCAATACTTTCGTTGGTAGCATTTTTTATAGAATTTTGATCAGTTTTAGAAACTCCGTAACCTAGTTTCTTCCAAAGGTAATCAATTTTCTGTGTGTCTGTAATTGCCATCTTTATCCCTTATGATATACTCAACGCTGTAACTTTTTCATTTGCAGCTAAAGCTATTCGCACTAACACTACATTACCGGTTGCATTGGTCATATTCTCTGTACCTAATGTTTGTGTATAAGATCCACTTAGTGAAACACCTGTACCTATTATATCGCCACCTGTTGATGCGCATCCATTAGATCCGTTACCACCTGCTCCTGTATTTGCACCTGGAACGCCGCTGCCTGCATACTGAATGCCGGTATCTAACCAACCGTTGATACTACTTGCACTGTCGATTGCAGTGCCGGGTGCAGCTATCCAAAGACCACTAATGCCTGTTGTACTTGTAATATTAATATTAAAGTTAGCTACAGTTGTTCTTCTAAATGCCATTGTAAAATATTGTGTACCAGTATCGCTGCTTCTATTAGGCCCTACTGGAAGGTACCCTGTGCTGTAGTCTTCTACGTTATGCTCTAAAACACCAATCCTAATAGTTGCTTCTTTTGTGCCTACCACACCGGGATCACTTGCTTCTGTGTAGGGATTGTTAGTATAAAAATTTGTAGCGCTATTAAATGTAGGATTGTCAGTTGTAGCAGCATTAAAGTCAAATATACGCACAGCGTCATCTGAATATGTTGCACCTAAGCTACCACTTACATCGATTGCAATTTCGCTTATACCTGATTGTGATGCTGTGTGTACTGCTATTTTTTCTGTTTGACCGGAATAGCTACCCGAGCCGTTTACATTATAAGCTCTAGAAGTAATTGTTTCTACAGTTCTTACACTAGAAGATGTTAGGGAGATAGTTAAATCACCTATAGCATATGGCGTACCGTTGCCGGTGTTTGCATTTGGAATTCCGCCTGTGAGAAAACTCACAGTGCCGTCTATGTTAGCGTAAGTGAAACTTTGTCCAGATATAGCATTTTGACTAGTACCTTCATAATTTGTTCCGCTTACTACTTGCACAACTTGGCTAGTATTTCTATAAGTTTGTCCTATAAAATTATTAAGAGTCACACCGGAAAGAGTTAGACTAGGGCTTCCTGTGTTGTAATAAGGCACACCGCTAATATAACGATATGTGCCTGCTACGTTTTCAGTTAGTGTGCCTGCCGCTAGCGTTGGCGTTGCTGTGACGTTGTCTTTAACAAATTCTATTGTGTTAGTGGAACCTGTTGTGCTATGACTTAGTTGATAACTGTTTATACCAACTGGTACTCCGGATGCGGCTTTTGAAACTTGTGCTTTAAATCCAGTATATAAACCTGGATAATATATACTACTTGCAAAACTTATAGAACTTCCACTTGCATTTAATAAATTATAATCTTCTTCATCTGTAACTACTAAACTGGTATATGTACCACTGTTATCAGTGCCATCAAATGTTACAGCACCATCTGCACTTCCGTTTACATTTGCAGTAAGGATACCAGCATCTGCATCATAGGCATATGTTGATATAACCGAGGATTGAATAGTACCACTTGTACTAGTTGTTCGGCTTACACTATCACCTGCAGATAGACTAGTAGATCCGGTATTATCTGTTGCACCACTAGCAAGTAGAGGACTAGTGCCAACACTGCCAGTAAAACTTATAGTTTTTGTGCTTAGTCCGTTTGGAGCTGATATAGCAGGATCATAAACTTTCAATTGTTCTGTAGCAGAAGTCGGTATAACCGCCGGATTAGCAGTTGTATGACTAGCTAGGGTAAGAGTAAGAGTATCTCTACCAGTGCCGGTGCTAGTGCCACCGGCCCAAGTGTGTTGTAAACGGGATCCAGATACACCGCCGGCTGCTGAATCATTAGCAACATTATCTAAACTAGTGCCATCACCCCAATTAAATGTATATGTAACATCAGCCATTGTGGTATTTGTAGTTAGATTTTCCATATACAAATCGTTATTTTCAATTACATACAGATCATTACCTGATAAACTACTGCCACCTGAGGCGTTTCTATATATAGCAAAAGCAGCAACAGGGTCTGCTGTGTAGATAATTATGTAATCAGTATTTGTAGCAGATGCTTCACTTCCTGTAGTGCCCGACGTAGCATTATTATTATAAGCTCTTACTGTTACTGTGTAAGGACTGCCTGCATTGCTTGTATAAGTGTGACTTGGTGTAGAATCTGTAGTACCTGTAGTGACGCTACCGTCGCCCCATGTAATGTCATAACGGTTAGAATTACCGTCAACAGTTAGAGACAGTGTTACTGTGGTACCTTCACCGCCAGCTGTAGGTGACCCTGTAAATGATACACTTCGCACAAATGTATTGTTTCTAACATTGTCAATTGCTTCATTTAAACCATCTAATACGTCTGTTACAAGATCTGTAGATGCAAAACCTAGGTATGCGCCATCGGTCCAACTATTGTCTGTCGGCGTGCCTGCTAATAAGTCTATTTCAGTACCACTGCCGGCAAAGTTATTTTCTATATAAATTTTTGTGACAAGATCTTGATTTGCAGAGGGGACATATCCTGTTGCTGATGTAATTTGTCCTGTGGCCGATAGAGTTAATCTTTCAGTGCCAGCGGTGTAAAAACGTAAAACATCGTCATCGGCCGCTTGTTCAGCAGTAATATAAGTATCTTGATCAGTATCTATTACGCCGCCTATTCCAGTCCACACAGTGCCATTATAAGCTTCAAATCTAGCATCATCGGTATTGTATCTAATCATGCCTTGAGCTAGTGAACTAGGTCTTTGGGCTGTAGTGCCTACAGGTAAAGTAATTGCACCGTTTGTATCAAATGATACAACTTCAGTTTCACTATCAATAGAACTTACCCAAATTGTGTCCCAATTTTTCGTAGCAGAACCAAGATTGTAAGTAGCCGAAGCATCGGGAATAATGTCACTTGTGATTTCTGCATCGAGTGTTATACCGTCAGTGTCTGCGTCACCTAATGTTATATTACCGCCTATAGTAAGGTCACCAGTAACTTCCATATTACCGCTAACAGTAATTTGATCAGTTCCGGTAGCAGGTTGTAACGTAAGATTGCCCACAGTAGATGATATGGTATTGCCGTTAAGCAAAATATTATCAATTGTAATTTGATCAGATTCTAGATTAGTAGCAAATAGTGTTCCAGCTACGTGTAAGTCATAACCGGGAGTAGCAGTCTTTACTCCTAATCTAGAGTTACTTACATCAAAATAAAGTAGGTCGGTTTCAACTGCTAGGTCAACGCCGTCTCGTAACAAATTCGCTTTTAATAACGGTCCTGATATGCGACCTAGAGCCATGCTTCATCTCCCTTGGGGATCCTGTCCCTCCAACCACCTTACATTGCGGGTTGACCACAGTTTGTACTAGTATTTATAAGATTTTAATTATTGTATAACGTGTAATTATTCAATTACAAAGTTAAGACTAACTGCTCTTTCTTGAATAGTAGCAGTTGAAAGTAGTGCAATACTTAGAACATCAAGCGGTGCTAGAATAATTCTTAGTGCTTGCAAATCAATAACAATATTACTTTCTGGTGATACACTGAATGCACCGACTATTTTTTCAGTTTGCCCGGCTGTAATAGTTGCTATAGTTTCACTATAATCTGTAGAGCTATCTAAGACAGTGTATTCTCTATTTGTGCTTAAATCTGCATTTTTATACAGTAATATTTCTATAGGATCACTAGCAGTGCCTGTACCAACAGCAGCAACACTGAGACTGGTAATAATTATTTCACGCTGATTAACAACACTGGGCTTGCCTTGAGGATTAAATCTATTGTTTTTAAGACTCAACACATGATGTTCGGTTCCCGATGATAGCGTTGCACTAGCAACAGTTTGAATTGCTTTGGTTGTATTGTTTCTAATAATTTGACCTTCGATAGCACCCATCATTGATGCACCTTTTACTTGTACATCTACACCAGTACCTAATCCCGGAGCGGCATTGACCACAGCATAACCAACACGCATACTTGGATTTGCAATACTTGGTTGAGTATTTTGATTGCTATAATGTTCTATATGAAATGGAATCATGTTACCGGTTGTTGGATCTTCAATGCTGTAGCGTATACGACCAGCACCTAACCAACGGAAGTCAATTTGAAACACATTAAGGAATGTAAAGTCTATTGTAACACCGCTAGGACCTGTTCCATCTAACTTGTCCAAGTTGAAATTGCTTTGATATGTCCAATAATCATTTGGAGCAGTACCTGATTGTAGTTCAGTGTATGTAGCTGCTAGTGTTCCAGTACTGCTTATACTAAACGATCCTGTTAAATCTGACGGAGGACCATTATATAAAAAAGTAACTACATCGTTACAATAGTCTACTACCCATTGGGTATATGTAGCATTTCCTAGTTCAGCAGTGTTTTGTTGAATTGTGCCAGCTGCAACACTAACGGTAAATGCAACGTCATTCAGTGTAATAGTTACAGTTTCTGCACCACTTGCTGCACTGGTTAGTTGAAACTGTGCAACTTCACCTTTTGAGTTTTGACGTCTTAGTACACCAAACTCACTGTTGTTTACATTGTAACCTACTCCAAGAACATCACTTTGGTTAATGAATCCAGCTACTTGTTGATATCCGTTAACTTGTCCATTTGGATACATAGCAGTAAATCTACACATACTACCTTGTCCTGGTCTGTAACGCACACTTCTTTTACTGCGTAATGTTGAAAAACTGCCCGGAGTTGTACCGCTACTAACAGTCATTAGACCAAAATCATCGACACTTTGTGCACCACTTAGTGAACTGTTTAATTGAAAGTTAGTTAGATCTAATCCATACAAGCCATCTAATTGAAAAGCAGGACTCAATTGGGCTACAACTTGTTCTCCAAATGCTGTGGTACTAGTAGCAGGAGTACTGACAACGCTGGTTGCAGCTACTGTTCTTACTACAGGGTTACCATTGATGTCATACTCCATAGCCTTGTGAAGATTGACTAAATTAGGCTCGTTTGAGTGAACGTAACTTGTGCTGTTTGGTATATTATTAGGCATTAGGTCCAAGGTCTCCCAACCACTAAGCCTCCAGCATTTGCATTATCAATTACATCGTTTGTATCGTTGCTGGCTGGATCATATACTGTTGGAAGTTGATCTATGTTCAGTGTGTCGCGTCTACCTGTAGTGCCACGCTTAGTTGCCGCTAGAGCAAGTTTAGCATCTTGTCTTGCTCTTTTAGTTGCTAATGTTGATATACCATTTGCTGCCATTATTCGTATCCTCTAGGATCTTTTACTCGTATGTCTGCAGGATGTTTTGGACCATTAACTCCACCGCCTGCGTCGGTTGTAACACTTGAAATAGGTTCTATAATTTCGTTTGGTGAGTTATCATATCCACGATGTGAATTATTTAACATGGAAAAAATCTGCTTGAATCTACTTTCGGGTGGCTGCTCACAAGGAGACACAGGAACAACTTTGACTTGCTCCTGTGATTCTTGTGCTTCTAATTTATCTAAAAGGTCTAGTACTGATCGTACAAGGTCTGTAGCTCGCATTGCATACTCCTGTATGCAATATTTAGCCTCTTACCGATTTGGATGCGGCACAAATTCAACGCGGCCGTTAGAAGTTTCTCTATATTTCAAGAAACCTTGTGCAATTAAATTCCCTATTGTTTTTTCAATGCCTCGATTATTGCCATCGACTCTGCCCAATACGTAGGCTGCAAAAGAGACAGTTGCAAACAAGGTAAGTTCTAAAATTCCGATAGTAAACATGATATCCTCTTTCTTTTTTACTACTTTATTTACTATAACACATTTATAATTTTTGTCAAGAAATACCAAATAAATACCGTATATAGGAGGATTAGGTTATGTCATTAAAAAAAATTGCTTTGGAATTAGAATTAGGCCAAGAAATTTTAGTAGGTAAAAACAATGAACGTGCTAAAATAACTAAAATTGAATTTCATGAAAAAACAGGTGTAGTAACTTTGAACACAACAAAAGGCAGACGAAATGCACTAACTTTTAAATTAACTCCGCAAGAATATTATGAGAATGCAGCAGATAAGTATCGCTGATAAATATATACATGAAGATAAAAGATATTACTAACGGTGTCCTAGAAGCAAAACGTACATCAAGAAAAGTTTGTAAAAGTAGTAAAACAGATAGCGAGCTTGGGGTAAGTCAACTTGCAAGTTGTAAAAGCCAAGGACTTCGCCGTAGGTCCGGCAAAAAACGTCGCAAGGTAAAAGGCAAATGGACCACAGTAGGAGGCAAATATATTAAAGGAGCTAAAGATGGTAATCCTAATATGCCTCATTATGGCTCTGGTACTGTGCAGCAAAGTAAATCTTATAAACGTAAGAAAAGACGTAAAGATACTATACGTAGAAAAAAGAAGTAAGGCAATTTCTAGTTACGGATTAGGACTTATTAGAAAAAGAGACTGGTAATGAAAATAAATGAAATTCTTTTGGAACAAAAAACTCACAAAGTATCACAAGGCGATAATTTGTGGCGTATTAGTCAAACATATGGCGTTACTGTAGACGACTTAAAAAAATGGAATAATCTTTCAAGCGACGTGATCCAAATGGGCCAAAAACTATTCGTAAGTGCTCCAAGCAGCCAGCCTACAGCAGCATCGACAACAGATCCTAAACCATCGCTAAATAAAACTGTAAAATATCTCATGGATGCTTTTGTTACATTTGGAAAAAACCAAGGATTATCAGACGAATTATCCGCAATAATAGCAGCAGGTTTTGTAGGCAATCTTAAAGCTGAATCAACTACATTCAATCCAGCAGCAGTAGGTGACCGAGGGAAAGCTTTTGGCATAGCTCAGTGGCGAGCTCCAAGAAGGAAAAACTGGGAAACTATGTCTGGATTAGAATGGAAGTCAGATGGAAGTCAGCCTAATTTTGAACAACAATTGGAATTTATCATAATAGAATTGTCTACTAGAAAATATGATCATAAAGGCACCGACGGTTATCCTGCAACAGGTTATGCACATCAATGGAAAAAAATAATCAAAGCAACTACGCCTGAACAAGCTGCAGAACTTGTAGACAAATGGTACGAACAAAGTTCAGGAGAGCACCGCGAAAAACGCAAGGCTTATGCTAGAGAATTTTATGATGCCTATACAAAATCAATTGACTAATTAATATTATACATATATAATAAACATCTTTACTACGGAATAATAAGATGCCAGACGTTTTGGTTTTAAATGCTGATGCAAGACCTCTATCATATCTACCATTAAGTTTAGTGGAATGGAAAGAAGCAATTACCTACATGTGCTTAGACAAGTGCGCTGTGCTTGAATGGTATGATGATTGGATTGTAAGTTCGCCTAGCTGGGAAACTCGTGTGCCTGCTGTAATTATGCTTAAGGATATGTACAAAAGAAAATCACATCCTAGATTTTCAAAAAACAATGTATATCTGCGTGACTTATATAATTGTCAATATTGCGATAAGCATTTTCAAAAACGTGAACTAACTATTGATCATGTTGTGCCTATATCAAAAGGTGGTAAGACTAATTGGACTAATATTGTCACTGCATGTAAAAGCTGCAATGTATACAAAGGCGCTCGTACAGATATACACCCTATAAAAAAACCGTATAGGCCGGATTATTACGAGCTAGTAAGTAAGCGTAAGCAAATGAAATTTGACCTGCGCCAAGAAAGTTGGAAGCAATACATATAAAAAAAGGAGCACTAGGCTCCTTTTTTATTCTTATTACTATCGTTTATACTAAAACCGTGATAGTCTAGTATATGTTGATATGGAGCTAGTGCTCTACGTGCCCTAGCCTCTCCAGCTTTTTTCATTGCGTTGCCGACGCCTCTCCAAAATGATTTCATTAGTTGTGATTCCATACGTCTAGTGTTGTTTTATAGTATTTTTGAAAAGGAGCTTCTCCCCTATTCAACATTTGTTGCCTATTCTCAAGATCATATATATCATGAGCATTGGCTAAGTAACGTTCTTCATCAGAACGCCGATCAAAAAGTGATTTAATAAATTTACGCATCTGTGTCTGTTCCTATCTGATATCCGTGTAGGTTAACTTCCCAAGGAAGTTCAAAAATTGTAATGAATTTTTTTATTTTTTGTTGAATTGTTTTCATTACAATTTTACCCTATTGCGAATACCTTCGATTGCCACATCTTGTGGAATACCATTTTTCATAAGATTACGAACCTCAAGGCCGTACTCCATACGAATAAATTGGTCAACATCAGCGTCTTTTGACTTTCGTGAAAAAAGTCTGCCTAGTTTAAACATAGTATTTTAGTCCTTTTGTTGTGTGTAAGTAAAATATTTTAGAGAAAGAAAATGTTTTTACTAACTCTATTTACACATACTATAACACAAAAAAGGGGCTTTAATAGCCCCTTTTAAAACAAACGATCTTTGCATAAAACGCATAAGTTCGACCGATAATACTAATTTGCCTTGCAGTGCTTTGCGTATAGGCTACAAGTATGATCGTTTATCATATCCATTTTGTTGCCCATTATGCCATTCCAACGATCCATCATTTTTTTAATGAAGTCAACTTTGACAACCATTCCGTTAGAGTTGATATATTTTTCTGTCCCTGCATGCTTGAATCCCATAAAAGCTGGGGGTACCATAGTAACAATATCATTATTGTTAACCCAGCGATAATGTGTTTTATCTTTCATACTATCTGCAAAAACAGCATCGCCTGCCCGTGGTGATCCAAATGTATGAAGTTCTACTGGATCAGGTAGTGCATCGTCTTCCCAGGCACGGCTTGCCATAATTGTAATCATTGCTGCACCTAAGCTATGACCAGTAAACCATAAGTTACGAGAATCACCATTTAATGCAACTAGATCTTCATATATCATTTCCCAAATATCATCTGCTTCTCTTTTAAAACCTTTGTGAACTTTGCCTACAGTTTCGCTATCTTCTTTCCTAGCATCTAAATCTGCTAGCATATCATTAAAATTGCCCGGTTCAGTGCCTCTACAAACAAAAACAACATCGGCATCGCTTTCAAATCGGTATGCTTGTGCTCCGTCTCTGTCATAATATTCTAGTGTGTGAAATCCAAATTCTTCTACAGATTTTTTTGCTTCTTCTGGCTCTTGGTATACAAATTCAGATAGTTTTGCTAATATGTGGCCTCTCCCCGAGACCCGTAGTGATTTCATATTCATTGGTTGCTCTCCCGTTCCCAAATGTATTTATTCAACAGGTGGTAAATACTGTATGCGTAAAAAAACAAGATCAATCCTAGAAGAATTGCAACACTATAATCATTTGAATGCAGACTCGATGGTAGAATCGTCAGCATCAAATATACTAGAAAGCGTAATAAATTTGCTAGATCGTGTAAACACTGATTATGGTTCTGACGCATGTTTAAAATTAGAGAAAAAATTTATTAATGCACTCAAAACCGGCGATACTGAAAAGTTTCGCAGAGGTATGAAAAAAATACTAGAGGAATCAAAAAAATGATTTTAAATGAAGGTGGTAATATTTTTAAAGATCCTGAGGGCAACATGCTCACTCAAAGAATAGATAAAAATGATGTTGTGCCTACATTAAGATGGTTAGAAAATATTACTGGTTTGCCGCATGAAGATTTTATGTTAGGATCTACTGGTAGAAAAGAAACAAGCGGTGACTTAGATGTTGCAGTAAATCAGCAAGACGTGTCTAAGGATGACCTTGTACAAAAGTTAGCAGCTTGGTGCACACAAAATGGTAAAGATCCAAAATCGTGGATAAGAAAAACTGGAATAAGTGTGCACTTTCTTACACCGATACGCGGTGACGAAGCAAACGGATATGTGCAAACTGATCTTATGTTTGGCGACCCAGAATGGATGAAGTGGAGCATGGCAGGCTCTAATGATGCAACAGCGTATTCAGGTGCAGAAAGACAGATTGTAATGAGTAGTATAGCATCTGCACAAGCCTATAAATGGAGCCCTCAAAAAGGTCTAATAGATCGTATGTCTGACCAAGTGATTACACGAAATCCTCAAGAAATTGCTCAGCACTTAATTGGACCTAATGCCCAAGCTGATGATTTAGAAAGCGTAGAAACAATTCTTACAGCGTTGCGCAATAGAGTTGATTACCAAGATTTAGTTGCTGCGGCTAAGGAAACATTGCAAAAAAGAGGAATAACCTTACCAGAAGGCGCAGATATAACAAGATTAAAAAATCTAGCAGGTATATAAATGAAAATTACAGAATTATTTGAAGGTGCTAAGATTCTAAATGAAGGTGCCGAAGCTCGTATACAGCACGCAGAGGATCTTGTATTTTGGGAAGGATCTGCTGGTGCTCGTAGAGCAATAGAAGCGCTTAAGAGTCTTGAACAGGGAAAGCATAAAAATGTTACAATTAAATGGGACGGATCGCCTGCTATAATATTTGGTAGAAACGAAGAAGGAAAATTTGTTTTCACAGATAAAAGCGGATTTGGTGCAAAAGGATACGATGGTAAACCTACAAGCCAAGTTGATGTAGAAGTAATGTTTAGACGTAGAAATCCAAATAATCCTGAAAAACAAGCAATATTTGCACAAAAAATGGCACAATTATATAAAATCTATGAGCAAAGTTTTCCAAAACATGTAATTGGTTATTTAAAAGGTGACTTGCTATATTTCACTAGACCCGAAATGCAAGATAACAAATATGTGTTTACACCTAATATTGTAACCTATGAAGTTGATGCATCAAGTAATATAGGCAAACAAATAGGGCAAAGTACCAGTGGCGTAGTTGTACATAGATTTATGACACCAGATGGAGTTGACTCAGCAGTACCTGAGTCCATCCTGAATCAAATGCAATCGAGAGAGGTGTTGTATTTTCCACCAGCTACAGTAGAACGTGCTCCTAATGTAAATGACTCTGATATAAAAGAGGCATTTGGATTTATACAACAGTCTGGCGCACAAATCGATGATATGTTGAATACAGAACGATTAACAAGGTTAAAAATGAAAGATTTGCCTAATATCTTCTATACATATCTAAATAGGAAAGTTGATACTGGTTTGCAAAATCTAGGTTCTGACTTTGTAACTTGGATGAACACTAGTAAAGTATCGCCTGCAAAACAAGAGCGTATCCAACAATACATTAGTGAGCATCAAAACGCTTTCTCAGCAATGTGGCAATTAGTTACAATGGTAATGAATGTGAAAGATAATATTATTAATCAATTTGATTCTCATAACACCGCGATAAAAGCCCATATAAATGGCCAAGACGGCGGTGAAGGGTATGTTTTAGATCATGCAGACGGTGCTATTAAACTAGTTAACAGAGCTGGATTTACAGCAGCTAACAGAGCAGTACAAAGAGAGTCTAAAGATATTAACCAAATAAAAAGGCTTAGTGGTTTATAATGATGGATTTTATAAAAGAACTTCACGAAGCAAGGATGATTAAAAATAGTAGAGATCAAAAATCTCTAACTTACACCGACTGCTGTGAAAAATTATTTTTGATTCTTTGTATACTTGAAGTTATGCGATACGATAAAAATAATGACTCTTTTATCAAAAACTACGCATATAACACAAAATCTAACAACTATGCAGACTTTAAGATATCTAGTACTGATTTGTATAATTTTATGCATTTTGCTTTAGGCAAAGACGATGTTTTAGACAAACTTAAAGACCCTGGTGCAGCAAAGAAAGTAAGAAGAACTACTTTTTTACCTAGAGATGAAATTAATCTTTATCTTGCAAAAATAGAAAATAATCCTCGTAGCAGTAGTATTCAACCTTATCAACTGTTTTTTTCAATATATAAAAGTTTAGGATCTATTATTGGAGAATATAACGGATTACGACAACGTTTAGGAAATTATACAAAAATTCCTAAAACAGAAAGAAAAGAATTAATAACTAAACTTTTGTTTGCTGCTAGAGCAAAGCTACGCTCAAGTGATATCATAGACGATTTTTCTAGATGGGCAGCAAAAAACAATCTTGAAGTAGACTACATAGATGATACTGAAATAGAAATTTCAAAACCTGATTTTGATAGCGCATCATCTAAAGACATGGCATACTATAGAATGTTAGTCGGAACTGAAAAAATGGTTTTAGCACATAAATTTGTCGAAAGAGCCTTTAGAAAACAGACAGCTCCGCTCAACTATATTGAAAGTTATTTGCCTATCATAACTATGATCCATGATTTTATAAAAGCAGGTCCTACAGCAATACATCAGCTTAAATTACTCCATAAAAGAATAAAAAAGTAGCAGCTAGATTATATTTTTTTAATAAATGATAAATACTTTTAACAAAACCTAGTCTAGGTTTTGAAACAATTTAGGAGATTTAAAAATGGCAAGTCAAGCTAAAGTAAATGGTTTAACAACCGCAGGTAGTTTTTATGGTTACGATCCAATCATTCTAAAAATTACTGGTACTAATGTTGCAACAGCAGACGTAGCGTCAGTTGACGGTATCGCAGCTTTCACCGAAGGTAACTTTTCAAAAGCAATCCGTGCTATTCAAACACAGATGAGCATCGTACACATTGGTGAGCGTGCTGATAACCTAGTTTGTGTGATGGTAGACGGTGCAACAGCAAACGCTTATGTTTCTGCAAATTCTGATACAGATGTTGCAGCAGCAGTAAAAGCACTCGTAGATACAGCTACAAGTGTAACATCAACTGTAACTGAAATCACACTTGCAGCTGGTGATTTAACTTAATCTAAATTAGATTTAGTAATAAAAAAGCGTCACTTTTTTAGTGGCGCTTTTTTTATGGCTGTAAATACAGTATGAAATTTAGAATTGAAACTCTTGTAGATATTACAGAAACGCATACAAGACGTCGAAATAACAAACAAAGCCATCAGCAAGACAATTGTGATACAGTTATACAAACAATTGGGTTACGTGTAAATGTAACTAATGTTAAAGTAACTTGTGTAAAAGAAAATTGTGACAAAAAATTTGGTAGTGTATACAAAGGGCAACAATCGATTTGGTGCTTTGAGTTTGAACCGAACATACAAGACGCAACTAATGTAGAAGCACTAGTAGCAGACTTTGATAATGTGCCAGTGATTGTAGGCTTAGACGAATCAGTTTCATTTGATTTACCTTGCTTTTACACGCATGACAATTTGTTATGCAATATTATTTTTTCTGTTATAGAATAAATACTTTATAGGTAGGGACATATGAGTACAACAAATTTAGAAAAAGAAAATTTAGAAGCTCATGTTGATTTATGCGCTCAACGTTATGAAATTCTAGAGTATAGGTTAGAACAGGTAGAAAAAAATATAGTAGCATTGCATGATATGATGACTAACCAAAATGATATTATAAGACGAAATAACAAAACTCTTATAACTACTATAATTTCAACTGCTGGTGCTTTAATGACGGGACTGTTGTCAACTATAATAGTTTTATTATTAAAAGGATAAAAAATGAACGAAGCAAGACAGATATGGGGCAGAAAAGGCAGTACACTTGTACGGAAATATAGATGTACAGGCGGAAAGCGTAAAGGCAGAATTGTAACTTCGCCAACCGCTTGTCATGCTGCGCCTAATGTAAAACGCAGTGCTAGCATGAAAGTTACACGAGCACGCCTAGGTAAGATTATGGCTCGTAAAGCTAAACGTACTAGAAAAATAAATCCAGCAAGTAAAAAACTTGCACAAGGAATGAATCGGAGATAATAATGACATCCACATCTAGATTAATGCGATACTACGCTGACATACTTTCAGAAAATCCCTCTGAACAGCGTGCAGCACAATTGAAAACTTTAGAAGCTGAAATAACAAACTTAGAAGCTACAATAAAATCAAAGCGCATAGAGATTGACAATTTAGAAAAAACATTACAGGCTAAAAGACTGCAAAAAGGCCAAATAACACAAACACCAATGCCTAATACAGCATCAGTTACACCTCCTACACCTGCAGGACAGCAGCCTGCTACAGCGCAGCCAAATCCAACAGCACCAAATCCAACAGCTCCTACACAAAGTACAACAGCAGTAACATGAAAGTAAATGAACTCCTAATAAGCTACGAGATTTTTAGATCTAATGCTGAACAAGATTTGCTAGGCAAGTTAGGCGTAGGAGTTCCTCTTGAAAGTTTAACTGAAAATGAAGAAGTCATATTCATTAGCTTAGAAAGAAAGAATCTAGTAAATAGAGTAGAAAAAGACGGACAGGTTTTAGTAAAACGCAATGAATACTGTTATACCCCATTTACAAGAACTTTTGAATAGTATCGATATAACTAAGTTGCCTTATGAAAAAGGCAATGTAATTTATATAGGGAATTCTTGTGTTAAAAAGATACCTAGTGGCTACAAAATTTTTAGAAGAAAAAAATTTGTAGCCGAAACATTCAGTAAAATTGCTGCTATTATCCTTGCTAAAGAAAACGTATCGTTAATAAATTTTAACAAAATTAAAAGTCTAGACACGAGTATAGAAAAACATTTTAACGATTGCGTTTTTTATAAAAATATATTAAACTCATCTAGTAATTATACAAACAAACAAGTGTTAGAAAACAGATTACAAATAAGTACAGAAAAAATAAAATTTGCTTTTAAAGAATTATCAAACATTTTGTTTGTAAATTGATAAATATTATAAACAATTGGAACTGTGACCATGAATATAAAAGATATGAATAAAAAGCCTACTACAGATGAGTTAAAAAACAATCTTGTAGAAAGATTCAATATTAATGTAGATCTAGATGAGTATTCTTTCAATCAACTAATAGAAATGAAAGACAAACTCCAAAGAAAAATTAATAGTCTTGTAGAAAATAATGATTACAACTATACACAAAAAAATGATTATCAAAAAAATCGTTTGTTTTTAGAAATCATTGAAGCAGAACTTGATGCTCGTCGACCACTTATCGAAAGTGCTGAAGACAAAGCAGAAATTGTAATTGCCGGCCGTGACATGGTGAGCAGAATTACCAAATGGATGGAAGAAACTGCACAAATGCAAAGTGAAAGCATGTTAGAATTAGCAGATGCTATCCGCAATGAAATGGGTGCAGAAACTGCACAACAATACCAAGACTCAGTGAAGCCAGCTTTAGAAAGTCTATATGATAGTTTAGACGCTACTAGAACTGCTTTAACGGGCGGTGTTGGCATTCTTACTGGCGAAGGTGCACCAGTAGAGCCAATGGGGTCACCGGATATGGGTGCAGAAATCGAAGGTCCGGGTGCTGAAGACGAAATGGCAGCAGGTGACGACTTCGGTGCTAGTGCAGCAGCAGCAGGTGGAGAAGAGCCAGCTGATCGTGCAAGACGTGAATCCGTTGATCTTTCACGTAGACTTGGCATGATAATGAGCGAGGGCTACAGTAAAAAGAAAAAGAAAAAAGCATACGCTAGCAAAAAAGACAAGATCTAATGAAAATAGCCGAACTTCTAAGAGAAGACGTGAATATGTTAGCGTTAGTCCTTAGAAACCTTGTGAATCCGGACCAACCAGTTGCACTCCATTTTGAGGAAAATTTTGAACCAGTAAAAGGTGCTCAAAACATTTGGATTGACAAGGTTATGCAAAATGTTGGTTTTGAGCACTTTACTTATGAGTCTTTTTTGAAACTAAAAGATGATCCTGAAATTTCGCAGTATGTAGCAGATGTAAATCAAGATTATATTACTTTGAAAAGTGATAATGATTTAGACACATCTGCTGATAAAGCTACCGAGCCTGCTAAACCATTAGATAATCAACAACCAGCAATTAGCAATAACGCTCAAGCTGGATTGTCAAATGACTTAACACCAAATACACCTAATTTAGATTCTCAAATTAGTTGACATTTAACTTAACTTATTGTATATTAAATTATGGATAAACGAACACACGACGAAATTGTCAGTGAAATTAAACTTCTTATTGATGAAAAAGTAAAGCCAGCAGTAGCCGGGCACGGCGGCAATATTGAGTTCTTAGAATTTAATAATGGAAATTTGCTTCTTGAACTAGGAGGAGCATGTAGTGGTTGCGCCGGTAGCACAATGACTTTAAAAATGGGCATAGAGAATATGCTTATGCATTATGTTCCTGAAATTAAAACTGTAGAAGCTCAAGATGATCCTATGAGCACAGTTGATCCATTTTATACATCAATGGATTTTTACAATTGGGACGACGAAGATGACGCTGATACTAGTATAAATTCTGATTGATTTAGCAATGAATAATTTAAAAGAACTCACTAAAGAACAACATAAAAAAGCAGAAAAATCCAAATTTGCAAAAAAACTTGTAACTGGTAATCTTACTGCATCTGAGTATGCCTGTTACCTATATAATATGTGGTTAGTATATGCTTGTTTAGAAACTAAGGCAACAGAACTTGGTGTATTAGATAGCATAGAAGATATATGCAGAACTCGGTTCATTTATTCAGATATGCTATCTATAGGAAGCAAAAAAGAACTTAAATTAAAGTCTTCTATAGATTATATTGAATATATTAAAAGCATTAGCAGTCCTAAAAAAATACTAGCTCATTGCTATGTTCGGCATATGGGAGATTTATCAGGCGGGCAAATTATTGCAAAAAATCTAAAAGATAAATTTCCTGTTCGTTTTTATGAATTTGAGCAAGATGTTATAATCCTAAAAGATAAATTTAGAGAAAAACTTGACGATAGTATGGCACCTGAAGCTACGATAGCATTTGGTTTTGCAGCTGATATTTTACAGGAGATGGATCACATTGATCTTACTTAATAACCTAAAGAATGAACTGGTATCTCATTTTAACCCAAACGACTCTGTGCCTGTTCAAGATTTTGGTTTTGAGCATGGCAAGTTCGTTAACGAAAAATTTAGATGGGCACACTACGAATATTACACTACTGATAAGGTAGAAATTGTACATTTGGTTATTATGCCACATGCAAAATCAACTTCTCCGATCTTTGGCTTTGATGTAATTAATATTAGTGGCATTCTTACCGGAATGTTTTTTGATCTTACTCCAGTTGATGAAAGAGTCTTTAAATTGCCAGTAATAGGCGATCCTCGGCCTAGACCTGAATGGAGTGGTTTTTTTAGTGAAAACTTTGTGTGTTGTAAGCCAAAAAATCTAAATGAAGTAATGACTGTTGTGCCTGTTTTGAAATCATATCTGCAAGGCTTACCTAATTTAAAAACTACAGACGTAAGCAACAAACATCAAGCTTATATTGACGGACAAAGGAAAAATCCTCAGACTCTAAAAATGTTGTCTGCACATATTGGCAAAGATAAAGCCGAAGATTATTTTTTCAATCATCTTTGGCCTGACATAAAATGACCCTTATTAGAAATAAATTTGATTATAAACCTTTAGATAGAACCAGCGTTGACGGCAAACGCAAATACCTAACACCAGATGGTGGCGCTGTTGCAAGCGTAACAACTATCCTCGATGCTACTAAAGATAAAACACATCTTATTGCTTGGCGTAAACGTGTAGGCGAAGCTAAAGCAAAAGAAATTACAACCGAAGCAGCAGGTGTAGGTACTCGAATGCACAAGTACCTAGAGGATTATGTAGATACAGGCGAGTGGCCATCGGCAGGTTCTAATCCGTATGCAATACAAGCTCATAGTATGGCAGAACAAATTAAATTACACGCTATGCAAGATGTAGACGAAATTTGGGGTTCAGAAGTACAACTTTATGTACCACAACTCTATGCAGGAACAACTGATCTTGTTGGCACATACAAAGGCCAGCCTTCTATAATGGATTTTAAGCAAACTAATCGACCTAAGAAAGTTGAATGGGTTGAAGACTATTTTTTGCAACTTACTGCTTATGCTATTGCACACAATGAAATATACGGCACTAACATCTGCGAAGGCCATGTGTTTATGTGTAGTCGTGATGGCGAATATCAGCAGTTTGATATTTGGCCAGATGAGTTTGCCGAATGGGAATCTGCTTGGTGGGATCGAGTCTATACTTTTTATGAAAAAATTGCTTAGGCCATTTTTTCAACTGCTTGATCATAATCCTCTTTTAACACCACGCCTTCGCGTAAAAGTTTTTCTCGATTAGCCATATGCTTCATTTGAATTTCTTCTTTGGAACCGCCAAAGTAAGCAACAGCATGACCTTCTGCAATTAAGATATCTGTAACTTTTTCTTTTACGCCTTCAGTATGTTCAACGTAAAAGTCACCTAAGATACGTCCAAACTTGCCTTTCATATCTTCGCCTTTTTTGTCTTCTGTTGTTATAAGTTTTGCTTTGCCTTCCATTAATTGTTTCAGTCTAGCTTTAGCAGCTTCGCCGAATAAATCTTCAACTTTATCACTTGTTCTAGATTCCGGAGTGTCAATTCCCATGATTCTCACACGTTCATTTTTAAGTGTTACGCCAAAACCTAAATCTATGTCAACATCTACTGTATCCCCGTCCACTACTTTGAGAACGGTGACGTCATATTCATTTTGTTGCATTGCCCTCTCCTTATAATGCCCTATCATATTTATGAAAAAATTAACCTTGTATAGTGTTAAAATATTACAAAGGTTAAATACTTAGGAGAAAAATTATGAGGGTTTTGATAGGGAGTTTGCTTTGCACAATTGTTGCAGCGCATGCACAAGCTGATCTAGTATGGGGTTTCAAAAGCCCAGCATTTCATTTTGGCAATGGATATAGTACACATGTGCTTAGTGCAGAGCAATTGAAGTTTAATGCGCAAGAAGATCTTAGAAAACAAGCCGAAGCAGAAGAAGCTAGATTAGAGCGTGAACTAGAAAATTCAGTATTAAATAAATTTATTAGAAATTTAGAATCAAGAATTTATGCAACGCTTAGTAAACAAATGGTAGATGCAATGTTTGCTGATTGTACAGATAATTGTGCTACTAGTGGTTCAGCAGAAATTGAAAACAACATTATTACATGGACTAAAGATACACTTACAGGTACTATAACTTTAGAAATAAATGGTCCTGACGGTACTACAGAAATTACTATACCAGGAGCGGGAGAATTTAATTTCTAATGATAAAAAAATTATTAATAAGTTTATCCTTTTTAGTTTTAGCTAGTTGCACAAGTTATGATATGATGCAAGATGTAAAAGAGTCAGTTGGTCCTCCGCAAGTACAAGGTCACCAAATTCATCTTGACGCAATACCTCCTATCGATGGTCCAAAAATTGCAATTGGTGTGTACAGTTTTTTAGACAAAACTGGACAAAGAAAGCCTAGTGACAAACTTGCCAATCTTAGTTCAGCAGTGACTCAAGGTGCAGAAGTTTGGGTAATACAAGCTTTACAGGAAGTAGGGAATGGAAGTTGGTTTGACGTGGTCGAGCGTATAGGCATGGATAATTTAATTAAAGAACGACAACTAATAAGAAATACTAGAGAAGTATACGACCGATCTAGCCCAAACGGGCCAGAACCATTAGATCCATTAATGTTTGCTGGTCTTTTGTTAGAAGGCGGAATAGTCGGGTATGATAGTAACATAGCAACCGGGGGTATGGGCGCTCGCTATTTAGGACTTGGTCTACAGGACGAGTATAGGATGGATAGAGTTACTGTATCGATGCGTTTAGTAAGTGTACAAACCGGGAGAGTTCTAGTAAGTGTTGCAACAGAAAAAACAATAGCAAGTTATAGAAGCGGTGGCGACATTTTTAAATTTCTAGATCTCGGTACACAGATTATAGAAAGCGAAGTAGGATGGTCTATAAATGAACCTGTCAATTATGCAGTTAGAGCTGCAATTGAAGCGGGCATTGTAGAGCTTATACTTGCAGGGGAAGATAAAGGTCTTTGGAAATTTTCTGAAGAAATTTTAATTCATAATCATTAATAGGGAGATACACATGAAAGCTTTAATAATAGGAGGCTTAGCGTCTTTAGCGGCAATAACTGTTGCTTTTGCAAATGAAATATATGTAAATCAAGCAGGCGCCGGTCTTACGTTAACAATTACACAAACTGGTCAAGACAACGAGTTTGGTAATAGTACTACAGATGCAGTCTTAAATGGTACCGACACAACTATTACACTCACACAAACTGGTGATTTTAATACTGTAGATGCAACAATCAAAGGTATAACTTTTACAGGTACTTGGTCATTTATCGGCGATAACAACACTTTGGATTTACTGTGTAGTAGTGCTGCAACAGGCGAGTGTGATTCAGCTACTATGACTATATCTAACACAGGTGACGATACTGACTACGTAATATATGTAGGAGAAACCAGTTCAGCTGATAATGCAACAGTGTCGTTTACAGTAACTGGTGACGGCGATGCTGTGTATGCTGAAATCGACGGTGAAAGTGCTGCGGTTACTGTCACAAGTGACAGTAGTGCATCGTTAAGCGCTACTAGCTCTAGCTTATTATCTCCAGTATCACTAAGCACAAGTGCAGGAGGTAATTTATATGCTATTAATGTTGACGGTGACGGCGACATCGCAGGACATACTGTTAACATAGATGTAACAGGCGGTGGCAATTCAATCATCGTAACTCAAAGTGGCATATACGACAATGATTTAGATCTAACTTTAGTTGGAGATGATGGCACAATTACAATTACACAAACTGATTAAACTATTTTGTTGTTTAGCTTTGGCTCCTTTAGCATTAGCAGATGCAGGCGAAATAGGAAAAATCAAAGGTAGTGGCGTACTAGAACGTGGCCGAGACGTAATAGACGGCACTACCGGTGTGACTGTTCAAAGCATGGATACTGCTGTGACTGCTCGAGGGCAAATGCGTATTGATTTTATAGATGATACAAGAGTAGATATTACTGAACACAGTAGATTACTTATAGATGATTTTGTTTATGACCCTGACGCAGGAACAGGAGCATTAAGCTTAAAAGCAACATTAGGTACAGTCAGATATGCCAGTGGCCAAATAGCAAAAAATAATAGACAGCAGGTAAAAATTAGAACTCCTAGTGCTACTATCGGAGTTAGAGGTACAGACTTTATCATGGTAGTAGATGAAATAGGCGGAAGTATGATAACCTTATTGCCTAGCTGCGATGTAAGTGGTGATTGTTACACAGGTGAAATAACAGTAGAAACAGACGCAGGATTTGTAGTAATGAATCAAGCGTTTCAGACAACAATGGCCAGAATAAGTAGCCAAGCACCGTCTAAGCCTCTTATTCTTGATATAGACGAACGAATGATAAATCAGCTTATTATTTTACGTAAAAAATCTCCTTACGAAGAAATTGAAGATGAAATTAGAGTTAGAACAAAAAATTTATTTGATTTTTTAGGATTTGATTTTCTTGAAGAATTTGATGACTTAGATGTAAATAATTTGAATACTGACGATATTTGGCACACTCAATTAGATGAAACAGATTATACATTTGCCGATGTCATGTACGACATGCTAGATATGTTAAACAAAGCATTAGTAGATGCATTACGTGACGAACTTGCTATTCAAAATGAAACTTTTTTTACACAACGGCCAACAGGTTTAGATATAAACACAGGAATTTATTATGAAGAGTTTTCTAATTCATATTTTATTAGGCGAGAAGATAATTCAGCAAATAATGTTTTTCAGTTAACTTTAGATAAAAACACTAGCTATACTTTAGATTTAACACAGCAGGATTGGACTATTTATGGATATACGGTGGGCGTCGGTAATGATAGCTGTATCATTATTAATCAGCGGGAAGATTGGTAATGCAAATGAAATTTATATTTCACAAATTAGTGACGACTTAAGCTTAGAAATACAACAGCGTAGTCAAGATAATTATGTTTCTTTAACCGGCTCCGGAGACGTTAATGATATTATAATATACCAAGGTATACATGCAGATGGAACTATAGATGTTGACGAAACAGGTGGTCATGAAGCATATTGGACAGTGACCGGAGATAGTAATGATCTATTGAGCTCTCAAACAGATGAAAATAGAGCCGGCGGCGGCGGAGCCCCTCATCACTTAGCTAATATAATAAACGGCGACAATAACCTAGTCAATCATACGCAAAGGGGCAAAGCAGGGCACGATGGTTTCATTGAAATACAAGGAAATAACAACACTGTAGATTTATATCAACGGGGTAATGGCGGCCAGCAATGGGCTGACATAGTATTAAATGGAAATGGCCATGTAATTGACTCTAGTCAACGCGGTACTATGTCACACTCTCTAGCTGTTGATTTAACAAACGGCGGCGGCGCATATACATTTACAAGCACACAAACTACAAATAATAATACTACATCTAAATCTTATAGCCTTACAGGAACTTGTACAAACTCATCTGGATGTGCAATAAATATATCACAAAACTAGGAAAATTTATGAAATTCTTATCGCATTGGACTTTAGCTTTTATAACGGTAATTGGTGTATTTGTATTTCATTTATCTAATAATTTTGTAGTAGAAACAATGCGGTTAAAAAGTTTTGACTTGCTACAGCAAAATGACAATATTATACATAGTAAAGATATTGGCATAGTAGAAATAGACGAAGCAAGCATAGAAACATATGGCCAATGGCCGTGGAAACGAACAGTGCTTGCAGATTTAATATGGCAACTACGAGAAGCAGGGGCAGGAATAATAGTCCTGCCTATGCTTTTTTCCGAATATGATCGATTAGAAGGAGATCAAGATCTATTAGACTCTCTTGTAGGAAACGGTGTAGTAATTGCACAAAACGGCAGTTTTACAGCTAATCGCAATGGTGTGCCACGTGGCGTGGCAAAAATAGGAGACCCATTGCCCTTTCTATTCGAATGGGACGGGATGCTAGGGCCTATACCTGAATTTGGAGATAATGCAGACGGAGTAGGTGTATTAAACACAGTGCCAGAAATTGACGGAGTTGTACGACGTTTACCGATGTTAATGCGGATAGGCAACGATGTGTATCCTAGTATTGCAATTGAAGTGATTAGGGTTGCAATGGGCGAACAAAGTTATCAAGTAAAAAGTTCAGAAGGCGGAATAGATAAAATGCGGGTGCCAGGCTATCCGCCTATACAAACTGACTCAACAGGTAGGGTATGGTTAAGATGGAATAAGACTTTTGATACAGTAAGTGCTAGCAATCCTGCCCAGTTTAGTAAACTAAAAGGAAAAACAGTGATAATTGGCCCTACAGCAGCCGGCATATCTACAATTATAGCATCGCCTTTAGGGGGTCAACAAGTATACATGCCTGCCGCAGTAAGCTTACAAAATATACTCGATGGCGATACGATCAGTCGACCTTGGTGGGCACAGTTTTTTGAACTGTGCATAACATTGCTAATAGGCTTTTTTATTGTTTTGATTGGTAGGTTTACTCCATATTGGCTAGCAGGTGGCAGTTTGATTGTTTTTGCAAGCGCTGTAGTTTTTGGTGTATGGTATGCATGGAGTAATTATTTGTATTTGCTAGACGGGACTATGCCTTTGATAGCTGTTGTGCTTGTCGGCCTTCATAGTGTGTTTACAAGATTTGTACTGGAGTTTTTTGAAAAACAAAAAATTAAAAAACAGTTTGCAGGTTATGCATCTCCAACTGTGGTTAGGTTACTACAAGAAAATCCAGAATTAATAAAGCATGGCATGAAAAAAGAAGTTAGTATTTGTTTTTCTGATCTTCGTGGCTTTACTCCATTAGGTGAAAGTTTTGGAGATGATGTACAAGGACTTACTAAAATTATGAATGGTTATATGGATAGCATTACGCAACCTATTCTCGATTCAGATGGTATGGTAATAAAGTATATAGGGGATGCAAGTATGCATGTACACAATGCGCCAACAGACGATGTAAATCATCCAGATACAGCAGTGCGTACAGGTTTAAAAATGTTAAGAGCTGTTGAAGAATTTAATAAAAAAATTACAGCAGAAGGAAGACCACCGGTTGGAATGGGAGCTGGCATTAATACAGGCCTTGGCTATCTTGGAGAAATGGGGTCAACAAAAAGACACTCATACGATGTGTTAGGTGACGCTGTTTCCACCGCAGCAAGAATTGAATCTAAATGCAAAGAGTACGGATGCCTTTTACTAGTAGGCGGAGCTACTGTTGAAAAATGTAAAGAAGATTGGTTTTTCTTGAAAATAGATGACCTAGCAGTTAAAGGCAAATCAGTCGGCATACCTATATATACTGTACTAGACTATGTTACTCCTGCATACCTAAATGCTAAAAAACAGCACGAAAAAATGCATGAATTATATAGAGCACAGCAGTTTGACAATGCAATTGAACTTTGTAAATCACTCAAAACAGAGTTTGAAGGCCGTATGCAAGACTATTACGCTATGTGGATAGAACGTTGTGAATATCAAAAAACGCAAGATCTACCTATAGACTGGAATGGCGTGTTTATAGCTACAACAAAGTAATTATAAATTATTAAAAAAATAAAACATTAGTAAGTTTGTTATAATACCTACACCAAATACATAATGCATCACCCATCTAGGTAGTTTTTTTGTTTTTGGTGTCTTTATCACAAGTTTTTTTTAGTTGTAGACTTCCCTGAGCTATCGAATTTAGTCGATTTAGAGCCATAACGGGAAATAATTTCATCTAGTTCTTCTTGCTGCTCTTCATTTAATTTACTTTTGTATTCTAGTGCTATTTGCAATTTTTGATTTAATCTTATCATATCATTATCTAACATTCGCACACGATCTATAAGAGCAACTAAACTCCCCATTGCACCGTCAATTACTGGTTGCACATTAGTAGTAGCCCATACCCATATATAGTAAATAAAATAACCTAATCCTACAGCAGCAACAATTGGAAAACCAAATTGACTTATGAGTGCGCCAATATCATCCATTTTTTTCATCCTCGGGATTACACCGAATTAACCATCCTTGACGATCCACAATAAATCTATCACCTGGTTTGTACAAAGGCTTTTGTTTTTCGACACCCGCCCGGTCTTGCCATGCTTCGCCTGGCCATTCTCCGACTACACGCCATGCGGTACCGATTTGATCGAGATCATAACCTATCCATCTCATTAGTCTCTCCTTGCATCTTCTTTTCCCTCATTTGCTGCTATTCTGTCTACATTAGGTTTTAGACCCAACGCATAAGAAAGCAGAGCGTCTATTTTCACTAGATCATTATTCATTGTTTGGACTCTGTTCTCTAAGCTTTTTATAATGCCAGCTAGAGTTTGTACAGAACCAGTTACTCCGTCTAGAATAAATTTGATGGTTAGAAAAACAAGATACCCGCCGGCGAGCGCCCCTACAATAGGGAATCCAACTTCGGATATAAGCTGAAATATGCCTTCCATAGTACCCCCTCCTGTACTATTTGTATTTAGCGAATCAGATAAATATTAAAAACAGGAAGGTACCCAATGGCTGTAGTTCAAATAAGCAAAATTCAAGTAAGACGTGGTCAAAAAAATCAAGGCACTGGCATACCGCAATTAGCTAGTGGTGAGTTTGGTTGGGCAGTAGATAGCCAAGAGTTATTCATAGGTAATGGAGCTGTAAGTGAAGGTGCTCCAGCGGTAGGTAACACTCAAATTTTGACAACTAACGCTGATATTTTTGCTTTGGCAGATGAATATTCATATAATAAAGATTTAGGATATATTAAAACTGGGCTTATTGACAACACTAAAAGAAAACTGCAAGATAAGCTAGACGATTTTGTGTCAGCAGCTGATTTTGGGATGACCGGTGTTAGCACACAAGATGTTACTGAACTTCTACAAAATGCCCTAGACCAACTTTATATAAATGACGCAATCAAAGGTACAGAATCAAGCAGAGTAACTCTTTACTTTCCTGCAGGTGTTTATAGTATTTCTAATACAATATATTTGCCGCCTAGTGCTAGATTAGTCGGACATGGTATAGATAACACAGTCATAAGAAACACAGGATCACAATCAGCAGTTTTTACAACTGTAAATTTAGACAGTGAGCCAGGTTCTTATGCAGATCACAGTACAACTACTTCTGTTAATCAAAACTCTAATTTAGCAATAGAAAATCTTACAGTACAAACATTTGAAACTAATAATGTATTTGTATTAAACAGTACAAAAGACAGTAAATTTTCGAATGTAAAAATCAAAGGCACGTGGACAAGCGGCGATAGTGTTGATATTTCTAATAGTGCTTTTATATTGAATAATTTAAGTGCTAGCATACAAACAAAAAATAATGTATTTTATAACTGCTTTGTTGAAAATATGTCGTACGCTGTGTACAGTGATTGGGATACAAATTTTAATGAATGGCATAATTGTACTTTTTACGATTTAGGACTTGGCTTTGCATTTGGCATAGGAGTTACATCACTTGATAGTTCTCCTAGTAGTGGCATAAGAACTGGTGCTGAACATAATGTAATTGATTCTTGTTATTTTAAAGATATAAGTCGTCATGGATTGTATTTTGCATATGGATCATATAACACAAGCAAAAATAATAAATTTGAATTTGTAGGCAACAATCACGGAGCAGATTATTCTTCTCTATACCCAGTTATCGAATTTGATGGTAGACAAAACATCAGCAAAAACGATTGGTTTTCTAGAGTTGAAAGCCTAAGTGCTGATATGGGAAATGTAGGTAGTGAGTATAATCCTGAAATAAAAGGATCGATTAATCACACGGGAGATAATTATGCTTACACTACTATTCAGCAATCCAGTGTATACAGCACAAAATTAAGATTTGCAGCAGAAGCTTCGGCAGCTTCGCAACAATTTGAAATTTCTTATTTTTTAAATAGTTTAAACTATGCTATGACTAGATCCGGAACTTTACTACTTACTGTTAACAATAGTAATGGAACAGTGAAATTAAGTGACGAATACGATTATAATGGCGATAGTGATAAAGAAACAGATATTTTGTTTGGAGCTACACTTACTTCTATAAACTCAGTAGCTCATATAAATATTTCCGTTAAAAGCACAATGCCTAGTGATGATAATACAGAACTGAAATATTCTATAAAATTAATAAAATAATTTCTTAATTTCAAATAACCAATAGTATTACTGCTACCAATTTTAGGATACATATAATACTTAAGAAAAAAGTTGACCTTTTCTTATTTCCACATTATAATAAACAAAATTACGGAGTAGCTATGAATCGAGAAATAATGATCGTCAAGCGTGATGGATCTCGTGAACCACTTGACATTGAAAAAATTCATTTTGTTGTTGAAAATGCATGCGAGGGCTTAGCCGGAGTAAGTAGTAGTCAAATTGAAATGAATGCAAATATTCAATTTTACAATGGCATGTCTACACAGGAAATCCAAGAAGTTTTAATTCGAAGTGCTAGTGATCTTATAACTTTAGATTCACCTAATTATCAATATGCAGCAGCAAGACTTTTAAGTTATGGCTTGTACAAGCAGGTAAATGGGCAATATGAAAGTGTTACACTACAAGAAATAATCGAAAAAAATATTGCAAAAAAAGTCTACGATAAAAGTATACTCGATTACTACTCAAAGGAAGAAATAGAAAAGCTTAATAGTTATATTCATCACAGGCGTGATGAGAACTTTACTTACGCTGGATTGCGTCAAGTAGTAGATAAGTACCTAGTACAAGACAGATCTAGTGGCGAAATTTTTGAAACACCACAGTTTATGTACATGATGATTGCAGCTACTTTGTTTGCTGATTATCCAAAAGAAACAAGACTGCAATATGTTAAAAGGTACTATGATGCAATTTCTCTTTTCAAAGTTAACATTCCTACTCCCGTTATGGCAGGAGTTAGAACGCCGCTTCGTCAGTTTGCAAGCTGTGTGCTTGTGGATAGTAACGACACTTTGGACAGTATCTTTTCTAGTGATATGGCTATTGGTAGGTATACTGCTCAACGTGCTGGTATTGGCATCAATGCTGGGCGCATTCGCGGCGTTAACAGTAAAATCCGTGGCGGAGAAGTTGCGCACACTGGTGTTGTTCCGTTCCTAAAGAAATTTGAATCTACCGTACGCTGTTGTACACAAAACGGTGTGCGTGGAGGAAGTGCTACAGTTCATTTCCCGTTGTGGCATCAGGAAATAGAAGATATTCTTGTGCTGAAAAACAACAAAGGCACAGAAGATAGTCGTGTTCGTAAGCTCGACTACTCAATTCAACTTAACCTTACAATGTATGAACGTCTTTTAAGTGGGGAGGACATTACGCTATTCTCCCCACACGATGTACCTGGTTTGTACGAAGCATACTTCGGCGATCCAGATGAGTTCGAAGCCCTATATACTAAGTATGAAAACAGTCGATCAATTCCAAAGAAGAAAATTCCTGCAATGGAACTGTTTTCTGAACTGATTAAAGAACGTGCCGAAACCGGCCGTATTTACATTATGAATGTAGACCACGCTAATACTCACAGCTCTTTTCTTGACCCAGTGTTTATGAGTAACCTGTGTCAAGAAATTACACTACCAACTACTCCACTAGAACATATTGACGATGCTGATGGCGAAATTGCACTATGTATTTTAAGCGCAATTAACGTTGGAGTCATTACTGATTTAAGTGATCTAGAACCTCTCTGTGATTTAGCTGTACGGGCACTTGAACAAATTATTGACTATCAAAAATATCCAGTAAAGGCTGCTGAAACCTCCACTAAGGCTCGCCGGTCGCTAGGTATTGGTTATGTAGGACTTGCACACTTCCTTGCAAAAAATAAAGTATCATACGAGGATAATGAAGCAGCGCAACTAGTGCACAGACTTACTGAAAGTTTCCAGTACTATTTGTTGAAAGCTTCAAACCAACTAGCACAAGAACGTGGCGAGTGCGAATACTTTGACCGCACAAAGTATAGCAAAGGCATTTTACCAATCGACACCTATAAAAAAGATGTTGATGAAGCAATTGGTAACGTAGAGCTAGAACTTGATTGGGAAACACTACGAGAAGATATTACAACTTGGGGATTACGACATAGCACACTTTCGGCACAGATGCCAAGTGAAAGTTCTAGTGTTGTTTGTAATGCTACAAATGGCATTGAACCTCCTAGAGGATATTTAAGTATCAAGAAAAGTAAAAAGGGTCCACTCAAACAGATTGTGCCTCAATATCAATCACTTAAACAGCACTACACATTGCTTTGGGACATGCAAGGCAATGCTGGATATATTAAAATTGTAGCAGCTATGCAAAAGTTTTTTGATCAAGCAATATCTGCAAATTGGAGTTATAATCCAGTACAATACCCGGACAACGAAGTACCAATGAGTGTAATGATGCAAGACTTACTAACTACCTACAAGCTTGGTTGGAAGACAAGCTACTATCAAAACACTTACGATTACAAAGTTGACCCTTCTGAGATAATCGAAGAAGAGCCTAAATTAGAAGAAACAATTATTATTTCTTCAAATCAACCCGAGGAAGATGAAATGTGTGAGGCATGCGCAATATGAGCAAGACCGTATTTAATCAAGAGAAAGTAGACTTTACTAAACAGAATATGTTTTTTGGTGCTGAGCAAAACACTCAGCGTTACGATGTGTTTAAGTTTCCTGTGTTTGATAAATTAAATCAAACTATGCTAGGATATTTTTGGAGACCGGAAGAAGTTAGCTTACAAAAAGATCGAGCAGACTACGCAAACTTTAGACCAGAACAAAAACATATTTTTACAGCTAACTTAAAGTATCAGACTCTACTTGATTCAGTACAAGGTCGCGGACCATGTCTCAGCTTCTTGCCTCATGTTAGTATTCCTGAGTTAGAAGGCTGTATTGTAACTTGGGACTTCTTTGAAACCATTCATTCACGTAGCTATACACACATCATGAAAAACATTTATGCTGATCCAAGTGAAGTGCTTGACACTATTCTTGAAGACGATCGTATTATTGAACGTGCTGTGAGTGTAACTAAAAACTATGATGCGTTTAACGAAGCAAGCGACAATTGGTTCCACCATAAAAAAGGATCCATGCGTGAAGTAAAGAAAAAACTTTACTTGGCAATGATGAATGTAAACATTCTCGAGGGCTTACGCTTCTATGTTTCATTTGCATGTACCTTTGGTTTCGGTGAACTCAAAATGATGGAAGGCAGTGCTAAGATTATTTCGCTTATTGCTCGTGACGAAGCGCAACATCTAGCCTTAACTACGCATATTTTAAAACTATGGGCGCAAGGCAAGGACGATCCTGAAATGGTAGACATTGCTAAAGAATGCGAAGAAGAAGTGTATGACATGTGGCGTGAATGTGTAGCAGAAGAAAAAGCATGGGCTACCTATTTGTTTAAGGACGGTTCTATGATCGGACTAAATGAAACACTTCTACATCAGTATGTAGAATATATTGCTAACCGACGCCTAAAAGCAATTGGCTACAATGCTGTTTTTGATGCACCGATCAATACTAATCCACTTCCATGGACACAACACTGGCTAAGTTCTAACACACTGCAAGTAGCTCCACAAGAAACCGAAGTCGAGTCATATATTGTAGGTGGTATTAAACAAGACGTAAATAATGACATGTTAAAAGGATTTAAATTATAATGCTTATTGAAGCACCATTCAAAACAGGAGACACAGTGTCTCTAAAATTAACTAGTGGCGAAGAAGTTGTAGGTAGATTTGATACTTCTGCCGACGGTAAAATCACATTAATAAAACCATTAATGATGGTAGTACAACAAAACGGAATCGGTCTTGGGCCATTCATGTTTAGTGTAAGCCCAGAAACTAAGTTTCAGTTTAGAGAAACAGCAGTAAGTTGCATGGCTAAAACAGAAACAGAAATAGCAAAACAATACACACAATCAACAACTGGTATTGCATTACCATAAGAAAGGACAGGTTATGGATGTTGTAATATGGAGTAAAGCTAACTGCGGATATTGCGAATCTGCAAAGACAATGTTTAAGTCAAGGAATATTGCCTACACTGAAAATAAAATAGGCGATACGCACACTCGAGAACAACTACTAGAAGCAGTTCCTGATGCAAAAACAGTACCGCAAATTTTTATTGATGGTAATTTAATTGGAGGTTATCATCAATTGGATAACTACTTTAACCCAAAGGAGAATACAGAATGAATTTACATGAACAAATCGTTCACGAATTTAATAACTATTTAAAAGAGGCAGAACTGTTTGACGAAAAAGATGTCAAAGCTGCTGCTGTCCGTGCTCGCAAAGCACTAGGTGAAATTGGTAAATTGACCAAAGATCGCAGAAAAGAGATACAAGATCGTAAAAATGACCTATAATTGCACGTTATAGGCGATAAATAATATGTGCAAACTAAATAAAAACAGTTTTTTAAATGGAGGGAAAACCAAATGAAAACTATTATTGCAACCGTAGCATCTGCTGCGGCTATTACTGTTGCTGGCGTAGCTAGCGCACAAGAACTAGGCAACGGTGGCGGAATGAGCCCATACGTTGGTATTGAACACACAACTACACCAGACGCTGGTTGGTGGGACGGCGAAAGTGAAACTGAAATTACAGTTGGCGCTACTGCTGACCTTCCATGGGATCTAGCTGTTGACGGTTCTGTTGGATTTATTAACGCTACTGATGCAACTGCAACTCCAGCTGACACATCTTCATGGGACATGGGTGGATTTGCTCTAGGTGGAGCGGAAATCACTGTATCTTACGAAATGGCAAATGGACTAGAAATATACAGCACCACAGCTTTTGATGCTGCATTTGATCGTACAAGCACATCAGTTGGTGCTACATGGTCATTCTAATATAAATTTCAATTGACTTTTCAAAGCTGCTCCTTTATACTTTAAACAGTTGAAGGAGCAGTTTTTTTTATGACTATGTCATTGGCCAAAGGCCTTACTACAACAAACACTAAAAAACGTAAGACTCGTGGTCTTACCAAACATGATCGTGAAGCAGCAGTCGCACACGACAAATGGCTGCGTAAGATGGGTACACACCCCGATCAGCTCAAGGCTCGCAAGAAGAAGCCTGTTAACACACTTCCATTCGAACGTGATCGCAGTCACGAACGCCAAGGCAACACAGCACCTAGCGCAGGTGTAGGCGCAGGCGGTCACGCAGCACCAGCAGAGCCCAAGACCTACAACGGTGCTCGCAAGCTACTAGGTATTGCTACACTACACAAGAGCAATATGGTTCCTGTGTTCAGTCAAGAAGACGCTGTTGAAATCTCCAAGATGCGTAGAGGTTGACAGCTCGGCCTAGTGGTGCTACTATAATAGCATAACAAAAGCAAAGAGGTTATACCTACAATGAATCAAGCGTTCAAAAAGCACATGGAAAACATGTGGACTGTAAAAGAGATCAACGGCGTAAAAGTTGTTGATCGTATCATGGGTTTCGGTTCTTTACCGGACATTAAACTTCAACTAGCAGACGGTTCGTTTGTTTCGGCAAAGAATCTGTTTGAAGCGAGTCGGTAAAATGATTTACCATCTCAAATGGCATACCAATAAAGGTAAGCAGCGTATTAAACAGCACGGCACACAGTGGCGTGTTCTCGAGAAGCGTCCCGGCACGTTTGGCGGAGTACTGCTTGAATCAATCGAAACCGGCGACCGCCGTTGGTTAACTGAAGACTTTTTTG
>Ga0255782_10000495_pt1 | contig 35737 bp, 35 predicted proteins | sample 101ome_26_FD_179980 | JGI IMG/M metagenome (GOLD analysis project Ga0255782, IMG submission 179980) | Coastal salt marsh microbial communities from the Groves Creek Marsh, Skidaway Island, Georgia - 101408AT metaG (version 2) | ecosystem: Environmental > Aquatic > Marine > Intertidal zone >...
AAAGTCATCCAAACTATTCACTATCACCACATCCAAATCAAGAAATAGAGTCTTGCCGGTTAGATTGCCAAACCCTTTTTTAAAGACCGTGAGTTTGCGCCAACCACGCTCAGGTGCGTTGTCAGGTAGATCTAATTCGGGTAGAGGTTTAATCTCCACCTCGTCACGAATATCGTGGGCATTTTCAGTGAAACAAACAAAGTGAAATGGTAATGAAAGATTGCGTTTGACCATGCCATAGAGTCGGTTGACATAGGTGGCAGGGAATTTGTCTCCCCATTTCATGCAAATAATATTAACCACAGTTATTTTATCAGTCCAAGACGCTCTCTCATATAGCTTCCATCCTGAACACGTTCACACCAAGTATGGTTATTTAGATACCACTCAACAGTTTTCTTAATTCCTGACTCAAAGGTTTCAGCTGGAGTCCAGCCTAGTTCACTGGCAATCTTGCTGGCATCAATAGCGTAGCGCACATCATGCCCTGCTCGGTCAGTCACGAAGGTGATAAGTTCTTCATAACGCCCAATCCCTGGAAGTTGACTAGGAAGCAATTCATCCAAGATGGCGCAAACGGTTTTAACCACTTCGATGTTTTGTTTTTCGTTGTGTCCCCCGATATTATAAGTTTCACCAATCTCACCTGTCAATGCCACATGCAGCAGTGCTCTGGCGTGATCATCCACATAGAGCCAATCTCTGACTTGCTTACCATCGCCATATATAGGTAGTGGCTTACCTTCCAATGCGTTAAGAATAATCAGTGGAATCAGTTTTTCAGGAAATTGATAAGGTCCATAGTTATTTGAGCAATTAGTAATCAAAGTGGGCAGCTTGAAGGTTCTCTGCCATGCGCGTACTAAGTGGTCTGAGCTAGCTTTAGCGGCTGAATAAGGCGAACTAGGTGCATAAGGTGTTTCTTCAGTAAATAAATCGTCAGTACCCTCTAAGTCGCCATAGACTTCATCAGTAGAGACGTGATGAAATCTAAAATTTTCTTGTTTGCTTTGTTCTAATTTACTCCAGTAGTCTCTGGCAGCTTCTAACAAGACATAAGTGCCTACAATATTGGTTTGGATAAACTCACCTGGTCCATCGATCGATCGATCGACATGTGATTCTGCTGCCAAATGCATAATGATATTGGGCTGATATTGATTAAGAATGCGCTTAATATTAGAAGCGTCACAAATGTCTACTTGTTCAAACTGATAGCGTTCATTATCTGAAACATCAGTCAGGGATTCTAAGTTTCCAGCGTAGGTGAGTTTGTCAACATTCACCACTTGGTATTTGGTATTGTTAATGATATGGCGAATAACAGCAGAACCAATAAAGCCCGCACCGCCAGAAATCATAATGCATTTAGAGTTGTTCATAAAAAGACTTAATACTGTTAATAATTAGTAACACTTCTTGATCGGACAAACCTTGATGCAGTGGCAGATTGAGTGTGTATTTGGCTGCATAGTCAGAATTTGGATAAGTATTTGTTACGAAGTCAGAAAACATATCGACCTTGTCTAAAGGCCAGTATCTAAATGTTGTGTAGATGTTTTGCTCCAATAAGAATTTGGCCAATTTATCTCGGTGTTTGGTTTGAATCCAGAAAAAATAATAAGAAGAAGTATGATCAAAATTTGGTACAGGCGGTAGATTGATATCGCCCACGCCTTTTAGGGATTGGAAATAATTCTCAAAAATATCCTCTCTGCGCCTTATAAACCCATCTAGTTTATCTAATTGCGCAAGACCCATAGCAGCAGTTACATTGTTCATAATGGCACGTCTACCCGGACGATTCAACTGAAATTCCCACCAGTTAGCCGCACCATCAGTAGAAGAGTCTAGACCACTTTTGCTTTTAACGGGCAATCCTAAATAAAGACTTTCCTCGGCCTCGATTCGTTTATTAGTATCAGCAATATACATCATACCGCCATCGGCAGTAGATAGCGTTTTCATGGCATCAAATGACCACATGCCCATTGCTCCAAATGTACCACAGGCCTTGCCTTTATAAAAACTACGAACTGCACAAGCAGAATCCTCAATAATGGCAATATTATGCTGTTGACAAAGTTTAATAATTTCATCCATATCACACGGAACCCCGCCATAATGAGTCACATAAAGTGCCTTGGTTTTTTCTGAGATTAATTCTTTAAAGTCTTGAGCTCGTACATTTAGCGAGTGTTGATCTACATCGCAGAAAACCATGGTTGCACCTGACTCAACAACTGCGCTGCCAATAGAAGGAAATGAAATTGTGGGCACAATAATCTCATCACCCGGAGCAAACTTAAATAATTTTGCCGATAAAAAAATAGCTTCAGTACAACTAGTCGTTGATAAAAATAGTGCAGGGTTCTCTTCTAAAGATTGACCAAAATTTGTCTCGAACTCAGAAACTTTTGTCCCTTTTCCAAGCCAATTACTGGCAAACACTTCAGTGATGGCTTCTATTTCTTCCCTGCCTAGATTGGGCTGAAACAAATTAATCATAGTGGTTTTCATAGTGTTCTAGGGTTTATATTTTGTCATAAGCTTCTATCATTCTAAGATAATTATGTCAGTTGATCGATGCATCTTTTTAAAGATATTTTCCATCTTGGTATGTTTAGATCGAAATCCTGCTCAATTTTTTTGGTATTTAGAACTGAATAAGCAGGGCGCATAGCAGGAAGCGGATATTGTGTCGTGTTGATGGGTTTGACTTTACAATCTATATTTGCCATCTGAAAAATAGTTTGAGCAAAATCATACCAACTGCAATTACCTTGATTAGTATAGTGATAGAGCTGTGTCTCAAAGTCAGCTTGCCTAAAGTTCTGGCTTTGAAGTATAGTCATGATTGCATGGGCCAGATCTATGGCATAAGTGGGAGAACCAATTTGATCATTTATTACACTAATCTGGCCCTTTTTTCGTCCTAGCTTTAACATGGTTTTGACAAAATTCTTGCTATACTCTGAGTACATCCAACTGGTTCTGATAATGAAAGCATTGTGACCCATTGTAGTCTGCACAGCTTGTTCGCCCTGAAGTTTGGAAGAGCCATACACACTTAATGGGTGGGCGGCTTCATCTTCCGTATAAGGCTTTGATGACAACCCATCAAATACATAGTCAGTAGAGATATGAATTAGTTTTATTTGCTTATGTTGAGAAAATTCTGCCAACTTTTTAACAGATAAATGGTTGATTTGATTGGCGATTTCTATTTCGGATTCAGCTTGGTCTACCAAGGTATAAGCGGCACAGTTAATAATCACATCAACAGGGTGTTGATCAAGACAAGATTTAATATGTTTTGTTTGACTTAGATCTAGTTGGGCACGGTCTACAAAGATAAAAACGTCAGAGGTTTGGTGCATTGACACTATGTCTCGTATAGATTTCCCCAGTTGACCATTTGCACCAGTGACTAAAACCTTCATTATTCTCAGAAAAACAGATCGCCGTATATGTCTGCTAATTTTGGTTGTGTTAAATCTTTATTTGATAAACTTAGTTCTGTCTCAGCAATCTGCCAGTTAATTGCTAGCTCAGGATCATTAAAAACAATGCCTCGATCATACTTAGGTTGGTAATAGTTATCCACCTTGTAAGCAAAAGTAGCTTGTTTACTCAATACAACGAACCCATGTGCAAAACCGTGAGGAATAAACAATTGAAATTTGTTTTCATCGCTAAGTTCGACCGCAACATATTGACCAAAGGTCAAGCTATTTCGTCTGATATCTACTGCGACATCCAACACCCGACCTTCAATTACTCGGACTAATTTTGCTTGAGCATAGGGGGGTAGTTGGTAATGCAGTCCTCTCAAAACGCCTTTAGAGGATTTGGATTCATTATCCTGAACAAAGTTTGTAGATTGACCAATAAATTGATCGAATAAATCTTGTCTAAAAGTCTCAACAAAATAGCCTCGAGTATCGCCATAAACCTCAGGCTGGATCAGAACCACATCTTCGATAAATTGTCTGACAAACTTCATGACAACTCTTTAGCACATCTTAGTAAATATTGACCGTATTGATTTTTACTTAGCGGTTCGGCTAACTGCAGTAGTTGTGTTTTATCAATATAGCCTTGTTCGTATGCGATTTCTTCGATACAGGCAATCTTTAAACCTTGTCTTTTCTCAATAGTTTCAATAAAGGTTGATGCTTCTAGTAAGCTTTCGTGTGTTCCCGTATCCAGCCATGCATAACCTCGACCCATGAGCTCTACTGAGAGTCTTTGCTCTTCAAGATACATTTGATTGACTGAGGTAATCTCTAATTCGCCCCTATCTGAGGGAACAACTTGAACGGCTTTTTTAATCACGTCATTAGGATAGAAATACAACCCGGTAACCGCATAATTACTCTTTGGTTGTTCGGGTTTTTCCTCAATGCTTAAAGCTTCACCATTGGTATCAAATTCAACCACACCATAACGCTCTGGGTCATGAACATGATAGCCAAAAATGGTGGCCTTATTATTGGATGCATTCTCTACTGCAGAAAGAAGCATGTCACGAAGTGCATGACCATAATAAATATTATCTCCTAAGATTAGACATGCATCATCGTCACCAATGAATTCTTTACCTAGAATAAAGGCTTGCGCTAAGCCGTCTGGAGATGGCTGAACAATATAGTCAAATGTCATACCAATTTCTGAGCCATCTCCCAAAAGTTGTCTAAATCTATCAATATCGTCTGGCGTAGAGATAACTAGCACTTCTTGGATGCCGGCCAACATAAGGACTGACAAGGGATAGTAGACCATTGGCTTATCATAAATAGGTACTAGTTGCTTTGATGTGGCTTTTGTAATTGGGTAGAGCCTAGTTCCAGATCCTCCAGCCAGGATAATGCCTTTCATAATATAAATGGTTACTTATAATTGTTATAATATGTTAAACGAAGTTTGATAAATATAAGACGTTATTAGATTGATAACCAATTATGAGTATCATCAGTTAAAAATATTTTTCAATAATTCTCTTAAAATCAATATGTTAACAAATAAATCAATTCTTATTACAGGCGGTACTGGTTCTTTTGGTAATACTTTTATTCCGATGACATTAGAAAAGTACAACCCTAAACAGATAGTAATATTTTCAAGAGATGAGATGAAACAATGGGAGATGGCGCAAAAATTTGAAGACGACTCCAGAGTTAAGTTTGTTATCGGTGATGTGCGTGACAAGGAGCACTTATCTAGAACGCTTAATGGTATTGATTATGTGGTACATGCAGCAGCAACTAAAATAGTGCCAACAGCAGAGTACAATCCATTTGAGTGCGTTAAAACCAATATTAATGGTGCTACTAATTTGATTGATGCTTGTATTGATCGTGGTGTGAAAGGTGTGGTTGCTTTATCTACCGACAAAGCCAGTAATCCCATTAACTTATATGGTGCGACTAAATTGGCCTCTGATAAATTATTTGTTGCTGGCAATGCTTATGCAGGCGATCACAATACTCGATTCTCAGTTGTGCGTTATGGCAATGTGATGGGTTCTAGAGGTTCAGTTATTCCATTTTTTATTAAACTCAAAGAAACTAGCGAGCTACCAATCACAGATCCAAAAATGACCCGTTTTATGATCAGCTTAGAGGAAGCCGTTGAGCTAGTCTGGCATGCGTTTGATGACATGCAAGGTGGTGAAATTTATGTGAAGAAAATTCCTTCGATGAATATTCTAGACATTGCCAGAGCGGTTAACCATGAGGCTTCGCATAAAATTATCGGTATTCGACCAGGTGAAAAAATTCATGAACAAATGATCGGTCCAGAAGATGCGCCACACACCTATGAATATGAGGATCATTATAAGATTCTGCCGGCGATTTACAACTGGTCTTCAGACCCTGAGCGTAATAAAGACGGCGTCAAAGTGAGCGAAAACTTTGTCTACTCATCAGAGATTAATCAAGAATGGATGAGTGTCGAAGATCTTCAGCGTTGGATTGAAGACAACCGTCATAAAATCGGCAAAATATAAACATCTGTTCATAAGGTGTGTAAACACATGAACTACTTTCAAAAACTTCGACTATTACTTAATAAGCAAAACCAGGCAAACCTGTTGCTACTGGTGTTATTTTCTATATTGATATCGATAGTAGAGGCAGTCGGAGTTTCGGCAGTGATGCCGTTTATTGATATTGCAACAAATTTTAATGAAATCCAATCGAATGACTATTATCGATACTTCTTTGAATTATTGTCTTTTGAAAAAGAAATTGATTTCATCGTTTTCTTTGGAGTGGTTTTAATTGGGTTTTATCTTGTCAGAGGTGGGTTGAATTGGGTCTACACGTACTCAATGGCCCGTTTTTCACAAAATCTTTACACCCAAACCACTAAGCGACTATTTAAGACTTATCTATCGATGCCTTACCGCGATTTTGTTGAAAAAAATAGCAGTTATCTAACCAAGGCAATTGTGACAGAGGCATCGTTAGTATCGACCACGATTAGTGCTATTTTGCTAATGATATCTGAGTTTTTTGTCATTTTTTTCTTATATATCCTGATGTGGATCGCCAGTTGGCAGGTCACGCTGATTTTTACAATTATTATGTTGATAAAAGTGTTATTCCTGACACGCACAATTTCTACCAAGATTAAGTTGGTTGGCGGTGTGAGGGCATCATCCCAGCAAGCATTCTATGAGATTGTCAACCGAGTATTTGGAAACTTTAAATACATTAAGTTGCAGGACAAAAATAGATTGTCAGATATTGAAAATCATTTTTCGGTTGAAGTTGAAGCGTATGCAAGATCAAATGTGATGCATGCTTTTTTGGGCGCATTTCCAAGACTATTTTTGGAAACAAGTGGTTTTGTTTTAATCGTTCTTTCGCTTGTATTGTTGCTGTATGTTAGCCAGTCCAATGTATCACATATTCTCCCAGTATTAAGTTTATTTGTGCTAGCCTTGTATCGTTTACTACCATCGGTTAATCGGATTGTTAGCGGTTACAATACGTTAATGTACCACCATAGGTCGGTTGATATTGTTAAGGATGAATTAGCCACCTGTACAGAGAATCTTGCCATTAATAAGATTTATTTTAAAAGAGAAATCATATTACAGAACATCGGGTTTGCTTATCAAGATAAACAAATACTAGCCGGAGTAGATTTAACAATCCGCAAGGGCGATAAGGTTGCTTTTATTGGTGAAAGTGGTGTGGGTAAAAGCACATTAGTGGATTTGATTGTGGGCCTTCATCAGCCACATTCAGGAACAATGTTGATAGATGGTATCCAGTTAGATAGTAATAACTTACAGAGTTGGCGATCGCAAATAGGTTATATTCCCCAGCAAGTATATTTATTTGACGGCACCGTCTTAGAGAATGTTTGTTTCGGGCGACCGGTTGATCGAGAATTGCTAGAGATGACTTTAAAGCAAGTCAACATACTTGATTTTTTAAATAGCAAACAGGGGGTTGATACCCTGGTTGGAGAAGGAGGTGTTCAATTGAGTGGTGGTCAAAAACAACGTATCGCCATTGCAAGAGCTCTGTATGGCAAGCCCGAAGTATTGGTTTTGGACGAGGCGACTAGCTCTTTAGATGGTGAAACTGAGCTACGTATTATGCAGGAGATTTACCGCGTCAGTCAGAATAAGACGCTGATTGTCATTGCCCATCGTTTAAGTACAATTGAAGGTTGCAATCGAATTTTTAAAATAAGTCATGGCAATGTCATAGAGGAATGAAGAAGAAAACTATATTAATTACCGGTGGGTCAGGATTATTAGCCATCAATTGGGCGCTGTCTATAAGAGACGACTTCGCGGTAGTGTTGTTGTTGCATCATAAAAAAATTTCATTGACCGGTGTGATGGTGGATGCAATGCCCCTAGACTCTGTGAATGACTGCACCCTTGCACTCGAGAAACACCGGCCTGATGTGGTGATAAATGCCGCCGGTATCACTAGCGTAGAAGTGTGTGAATCCAATCCTGATTTAGCGCAATTGGTTAATGCCGCTCTCCCTAATCATCTTTCTCAGGCTTGTAATACGGCAGGCGTCAAGTTGGTACATATCTCTACTGACCATTTATTTTCTGGAGAATTTCAATATGCCCTAGAAACAGATAAGCCAGAGCCTATTAATTTTTATGCGAGAACTAAATTACAAGGGGAGCAAGAAGTCTTGGAAAATTGTCATAACGCTTTAGTGATTCGTACAAATTTTTTTGGTTGGGGGTTGAATTATCATAAGTCCTTTAGTGATTTTATTCTAAATAAACTGCGCAGCAACAAACCGGTTGACTTGTTTTATGATGTGTTTTTTACCCCTATATTAATTGAGGAGTTGTCTGAAAAAGTATTTCAATTAATTGATCTAGATGTAGCTGGTATTTTCAATATCGTGGGCAATAAACGTATTTCTAAATATGAATTCGGCATTAGATTGGCGCGTTGTTTTGGGTTGGATGCCGCACTCATCAATGCGGTTAGTGTTGATAGCTATCCAAACTTGGTCAATAGACCGAAAGATATGAGCCTGTCAAACAATAAACTTTGCCAAACATTAAATAATAATGTACCTGATCTTGATCAACAAATTCATACACTAAAACAACAAGAGGCAGAAAATGCTATCAATCAGGTAAAGTTGGAAGTGATTCCATATGGTAGGCACTATATTGATGATGATGACATACAGTCTGTTGTTGAAGTGTTGAGACATGGCCTGTTAACACAAGGCCCCAAAGTTGCCGAATTTGAAAGCAAAGTAGCTGATTATGTAGGCTCTAAGTACGCTGTGGCGGTTGCCAATGGTACAGCTGCACTGCATTTGTCTTGTATGGTATTGGGGCTAGGCGAGGGTGATGAAGTGATAACTTCTCCTAATACTTTTGTTGCAACAAGCAATTCTGTTTTATATGTTGGTGCTCGCCCATTGTTTGTTGATATTGATCCACAAACTCTAAATATAGATATTGAGAAAATTGAGCAGACAATCATCAATTCGGGCAATGTTAAAGCAATTTTTCCTGTACATTTTGCAGGCTTGCCATGTGACATGGCGCGTATTAGACAACTTGCAGATAAATATAATCTGGTGATTGTTGAGGATGCTTCCCATGCCTTGGGTGCAACTTATGAAAACGGAGAAAAAGTAGGAAATTGCCAATATTCAGATATGACGACTTTCTCCTTTCATCCGGTCAAAGGAATTGCGGCAGGCGAGGGCGGCATGATTACAACCAATTGTCACTCAACTTATCAGACCCTAATGCGCTTACGGAGTCATGGTATTACAAAAGGAAATTTTGAGTTCCCAGGAGTGAGTGAAGCAGATAATTCACTTATGAATCGAGAGGAGGCACTAGAAGAAGGCGTGTTAAAGCGTTGGTATTATGAAATGCAAAGTTTGGGGTATAACTATCGTATTACTGATATACAGTGTGCGCTTTCCATTTCTCAAATGGAAAAAATTAACTTATTTATAGATAAGAGAAGACAAGGGGCTGAGTTTTATGATCAGACTTTTGCGGATGTTCCAAATATTAATCTATTTCAGATTCATGGCAGGGGTAATAGTTCCCACCACATTTATGTGGTTAGTATTGATTTTGGTGAGATTGGTATGACTAGACATCAGTTTATGCAGGCGCTGGCGGATAAAGGCGTAGGATCGCAAGTGCATTATATTCCTGTTGTTAGTCAACCGTATTATCAAGCATTGGGTTATAGTCTCGATGATTATCCAGTAACGAAAGCATATTATGAGAATACTCTAACTATCCCTTTGTATTATGGGTTGAGTAACATAGAGCAAGATCAAGTTATTTCTTCAGTAAAGGCACTACTTCAACCATGAATATTGCAATCATTCCAGCTCGTGGCGGCAGTAAAAGGATACCTGGAAAGAATATAAAAAAATTTCTAGGCAAACCTATTATTGCCTACTCTATAGAAGCAGCGCTTAATTCAAAACTGTTTGATAAGATTGTTGTATCAACAGATGATCATGAGATTGCAAAAGTAGCCAGACACTATGGGGCAGAAACGCCTTTTGTTAGGCCAAATATTTTGTCTGATGATTATTCGGGTATTGCTCCAGTTATGCGACATGCGATAGAGTGGTTTGATCAGAAAAATTGTATTTTAGACGATGTATGCCTGCTTTTTGCCACAGCCCCCTTTGTGAAGGCGTCATTAATTAAAGACGCCTACAAGCAATTTAAACAGGAAAAAGCGGAATATTGTATCTCAGTAACAAGTTTCGACTTTCCGATTCAGAGAGCAGTCAAAATAACGAAAGATAATCGTCTTGATATGTTCTACCCTGAAAATTTTTTAACCAGGTCTCAAGATTTAGAATTGTCTTATCATGATGCTGGTCAATTTACATGGGGAAAGGCAAAAGCCTTCAGGAAAGAAAGGCCGTCATTTTCAGGGCATTCTACCCCTTATATTATTCCAAGGAATTTGGTGCAAGATATAGATACACTTGAGGATTGGGATCGCGCAGAATTAATGTACCAAATTTTAGAGAAAGAACAAGAGTAATTTATTAGTATGGAGTTTAACAGAAAATTTAAAATAGATGACGTTTACATAGGAGATAAGTGCAGGCCTTACATCATTGCTGAAATGTCGGCAAATCATGGCAATGATCTGGATAAGGCAATAGAGATTATTAGAAAGGCGAAAGGATGTGGCGCAGATGCCGTCAAAATCCAAACCTATACAGCCGACACTTTGACCCTAGACTGTAAAAGCAAGGAGTTTGAAGCTAAAGGTGCATGGGAGGGTGTGTATTTGTACGACTTGTATTCAGAGGCATCTATGCCGTGGGAGTGGACGGAAAGATTGCAAGAGGTGGCAAAAGAAGAGGGTATTACATTATTTTCTTCACCCTTTGATTTTTCGTCAGTTGAATTTTTAGAAAAGTTAAATATGCCTGCATATAAGATAGCCTCTCCTGAGATGATAGACCTGCCTTTTGTAAGGAGAGTTGCACAAACTGGCAAGCCAATTATTATGTCAACAGGCGGTGCCACTTTAGATCAGATAAAAGAGGCGGTAGCGGTTATAGTTGATGAGGGTGTTAAGGATTTTGCCATCCTTAAATGCACTAGTGAATACCCTGCTCCACCTAGTGAGATCAATCTTAGAGCTATGCAAGATTTAGAAGAGACATTTGGCTGCGTGGTAGGACTTTCAGACCACACCTTGGGAAGTGCTGTTCCTATTGCATCAGTTGGGCTGGGTGCAAGTATCGTAGAAAAGCACTTTATCGTTAGCAGAGATGACACAACGGCCGATAGTTTTTTTTCTGCAACGCCAGATGAGTTAAGAGCGATAGTGGATGGTTCAAAAATGGTACATGAGGCAATTGGTAATATTAGGTATCCGTCAGAGAGTAAGCCTCAACGTTCATTGATTGCCATAAAAAACATAAGTCAAGGGTCGGAATTAGTGAATGGAGAAAACTTTAAGTCCCTTAGGCCAGGTGGAGGAATAGAGCCTAAATATTTAAACAATGTTGATAAGAGGCGTGCAACAAAGAATATCAAAGTTGGCACATTATTGTCTTGGGATCTGATTGGGGATTCCATATAGAGATGAGAGATATTCATGCCGCCTTTTTCACTGAAGCTGGACGCTCAAGAGGTATGGGGCACCTTATTAGGTCATTCGCCATTAGTAGAGAGCTCCAATCTTTGGGCGTAAAAATATCCTTCTTTCTGGATAGTGATATCTCATTTGATGAAAAATTTAAAGGGATCACATATTTTAGTTGGGATCAGTTTAACTTGCTCGATGATTATGATATTGTTTTTATTGATAGTTATGAAGCCGATATAGGTATTTATTTACAGGTTAGTCATTCTTGTAAAGTTGCGGTATATTTGGATGACTTTAAAAGGCTTGATTACCCTAAGGGTGTCATCTTAAATTTTGCACCAGATGCAGATGTGTTGTTTTACAAAGACAAGAAAGAAGGGTTTCATTATTTGCTTGGACTTGAGTATTTACCTATAAGAAGCGAATTCGCAAGCGTAAAAAGAACAAAAAGAGACCAGCTGTTTATCATGCTTGGCGGGAGTGACACTGCTAATTTATCTTTGGATATGGCTGACGCTTTAAAAGATATAAAAGTAAAAAAAGTTATTGTTTCTAATAATGTAGATACCGTAAATCTGTTAAGTAAATATTTAGATGTTGAGGTATTGTACAAACCATCAGATGAACAATTGATTAAAACTATGGCCAGTAGTTCTTTAGCAATCTCGACAGCCAGTATGAGCGCTTATGAATTAGCGTATCTTAAAATTCCCACGATAATCACAGCTGTTGCAGAAAATCAGGAGACAGGTGCGTTGCAATTTGTAAAGCACAATCTTTCCAATGGTTTTGTATCTATTAAAGGTGACTCATGGAAGGCAGATGTGCAAAGCAAAATCCGGTCTATGTTGGGGCGAAAAAGTTTTCATATTGATAATGCAATAGATGGAAATGGTGTAAGCAATATAGCAACTGAAGTTTTAAAGCTGGCTCAATGAAAAAAGTATTAATACTGGGAGGTTCTCACAGGGATATACCGCTTATCAAAGCCTCTCAAGAGTTGGGGTATTTTGTTATCACGTTAGGGGATAGGGATCATTATTTGGGTCATAACTATTCAGACAAAGTTTATAAGATAAATTTCAATGACTTGGTTAAGGTAAAGGAAGTTATCAGAAGCGAGAAAGTTGATTATTTGCTTCCTGGGTCTGGAGAGGAGTCATACCTTAATACGGTTCAGTTAGCGCAAGAGTTGGGCATAGGGAACTTTGATACTTTTGCAACTGCTAAATTGGTCCATAATAAATGGCAATTCAAAGAGTTTTGTTTAAAGCATTCCATTTCGACACCAAGTGGACATTACTATAAAAATGGTTTGGATTTGGACAATGTGGTATTTCCAGTTGCTGTTAAGCCAACCAATTTATCTGGCGGTAGAGGTGTAGATATTGTTAGTAATTTGGAAGATCTACAAAAGTCATTGTTAAAAGCAAAAAAGGTCTCTGATGAAATATTTTTAGAAGAGTATATTGATGGGCAGCTTATTGCATACTCTGTTTTTATCAAAGACCAAAGAATTGCATATGGTTTTACAGGTGCAGATGTTACCTATAAAAATAAATACTTAATCACATCAGCATATCCTATTCAATTAGAGCCCAGCACAATGGGTAAGCTTCGAAAAGATGTGGAGAGTATAGCCAAGATCTTGTCGCTAGTTGATGGTATGTTTCACCTTCAGGTAATCATTAGAGATGGAGTGCCGTATATTATAGATGTAACTAGGAGGATTCCTGGAGATTTCTATCCATATTTGATGGAGTATTGTGACCAAGTGGAATATTCGAAAGCAGTAGTAAAATCTTATATTGGTCAAGAAATAAAAGACGAGTTTGATTCAGAAGAAAAACAACATTTTGTCATTAGACATTGTGTAATGAGTGATAAAAATGGTATATTTAAAGGGGTCGAAGTTGACCGGTCTATAGAAAATAATGTTATATTTAGAATCGATTTAAAAGAGAGTGAATCTCGGATAGAGAACTTTTTAATAGAACAATTGGCTATTGTTTTTGTTAGGCTGCCTGACAATGGAATGAGTATTGCCAATAACATTAATAGACTAATTTGTCCTAAGGTCGTCTGAAATGGCATTGTAGATGGCAATGAAAAAAAATCAAAGTTGAGAGACAAACGCTATGAATCCGCCTCATACTTTATCGATAATCATGCCGGTTTATAATGCGAGAAATACCATTTCTCGCTCGGTTAGTTCATTCTTGCTCTTGTCGGAAAAATTGTTGCACGATCATAATATAAAAAGCAATTTGTATATTATTGATGATTGCTCGACTGATAATACTGCCCAACTAGCGAGAGATTTCGCCCAAATGCATTACCACATATCTCTTATTGAGAATCGTGAGAATTTGGGTCCTGGACTATCACGCAACAAAGCATTGTCGTTAGTTGAAAGTGAATATGTGGGTTTTCTTGATGCTGATGATGAAATTATTGCTGATGCATATATTGATTCTTATCTTCAAGGGGTTAAGTTGGGAGCTGATTGGATTACATTTAACGGCTGGTTTTGTAGTAATTTTGCTAAAAAGGAAAAGTATGATTTTGATAGATTGATTGATGATGATGACATTCTTTCTTCCAGATGTCGTCGAGGAGAGTTAGACGGATCAGTTATTTTTAGCATATACTCTTCGAAGATGATTACCTGCAATAATTTACGTTTTCCTAGTGGATATTATGAAGATATTTCTTTTGCGTATAGAGCCATGCTAATTTCTCAAAAAAGATGCATATCAGATAAATTCAGCTATAAAAAACACAGTGTTGATACATCTATCGTTAATACCGTGTCAGAAAGACATGTTAATGGTTTGATTGACGCTTGGCTAAGAGTTGACAGCATGTTAGGAGACTGCCAAACGCCAACCTGTCAATATGATAGAGTGTATGGTGTTTACGGATATGTGGCAAACTTGATATCATCAATTGTTCTGAGTGATAATTCAGCGCAATATAAAATGCAACTTTTTTCTTTGTTGTTTGAAAGGGTTGTTTTTGGATTAAAGCTACAAGAATTTAACTATATTGCAAAAACAAAAAAAGATAAATTGGTCGCGTATTTTATGGGGAGTTTTGTGAAACGCAAGAGTACTTTTGTAGTGGATATGGATTCTTTTTATAGACGCTTATTTGATTAAAATGCATAAAAGCTGTATCTACATTCAAAAATCTATCTATCTGGCGCCATACGAGGTGCGTGCGTGTTGTCAACGTTTTTTTATCAATGGCGAGATGAAAGGAGATGTTTCATTAGTGTCTAGTAAAAATGGATTAGATATTGGGTACATTGATATTATTAATGCCAAAGAACAATTGATCAAAGACATTAATAATGGTGCTGACGATAGATGCGATGGGTGTTTTTTGTTGCAGGAAAAAGAATGGGATGCCATTCAAGATGAAAAGATTAATATTATTTCAATAGAGAATCATTCTTTATGCAACATGAAGTGTTCATATTGTTCCGATACTTATTATGGTGGTGTAGAGCCGCAATATTCACTTGATTATTTATTTACAGGTTTGACCAGTGTTGGCGATGATTTGCATATTGCATGGGGAGGGGGAGAACCTACAGCAAGAAAAGATTTTGACAGGCTATTCGCTGATTTAAATAATAGGTTCCATCCAAAGACGCAAAGAGTCTTTACTAATGCACTCAAGCACTCTTCCGTCCTGCAAAGTGCATTGGATAGTCGCATGACATCTATTACAACCAGTATAGACTCTGGAACTGAGAGTACATTTCAACAAGTTCGGGGTTCAAAAGGGTTGGATAAAGTTCTTCGATCTCTGGAGAGGTACTCTGCAAATAGTCCGGATCTGGTAACAATAAAATATATCTTTACTGAGGATAATTATGACACTTATAACCTTGCTCAGTTTGTCTTAAACCTTAGGAAGCATAATTTAGGGCAGTGTAACTATTTGATTAGTGCAGATTTTAATTATGAGGCTTTAGAGGATAGGATTGTTTTTTCCATTATTTCTTTGTATTTTATGCTTCTATCTGAGGGGATTTATGCCGTTAGTTTTGATGATCATATTTTTCACAAAGTTAGAAAGATAGGAAAAAACGTGAATCTTTATATTGACAGTCTAGAAGAGAAAAGTACACAGATCTGTATGGTGCAAGATTCAATAAAATCTTTCATGGATAGAGAAGGTGAAGTTATTATTTGGGGAACTGGAGAATTTGCGAAATATTTGCTGAATACCGCCCAAAGTGATGGTTTCACTGTATTGGGGGTCGTAGATGGAATGGCAGATAAGTGGGGGGATGAATTTATGGGGTTTGAAGTACAGTCGCCAGATTTTCTAATTGGAAGGGAGTCAGACATTGTGATTGCTTCAGTTAATTTTTATGGTGAAATTTTTAATGCAATTTTGTCCTTAGGCATCCCAAAAGAGAGGGTAATCCCCAATTTTTTGCTATAAGATGATTTATGTGATTATGGGTGTATCAGGCAGCGGAAAAACCACAGTGGGGATGGCGCTTTCAAATATTATTTCAGTGCCCTTTTATGATGCTGATTCCTACCACAGTGAGGAAAATATCAGAAAGATGAGGGCAGGCTTTCCATTGACTGACGAAGATAGAAAAAATTGGTTGTTTACCTTGTCTCTAAAAATGAAAGAATGGGGACTTCAAGGTGATGCAATACTAGCCTGCTCTGCACTGAAAAAACATTATCGGAGAGAGTTGTCAAGACATGTACAGACGGTTTTTATCTTTTTAGATGGAGAATATGATTTAATCTACCAAAGACTTGCCAGTAGGAGTGCTCATTTTTTTCGGGAATCCATGTTAAAAAGTCAATTTTCCGATTTAGACAGGCCTGAAGATTGTATTTCTGTTTCAATAGATCAGCCTGTTGCTTTAGTTTGTTCAAATATTATAGAAAAAATAGAAAAGGTGATGAGTGCAAAGTAAGATTGGGGTATATGGACTGGGTGCAATGGGCAGTAATATTGCATTAAATATCGCCAATAAAGGCTTTCCGGTATCAGTTTATAATCAAATGATAGAAGGAAACTCCCGTATTGTTGAGGATTTTTTATCTAAAAATAACTCAGCTAATATTCGAGGTTTTAGTGATATTCAAGAGTTTATTTCTTCTTTGGAGCAGCCGAGAAAAGTTCTTATTATGGTAACAGCTGGATTGGCAGTGGATGAAGTTGTCCAGCAAATTGTGTCATATATGGATTCGAATGACATTGTTATCGATGGCGGTAATTCAAATTATTTAGATACACAGTCTAGGGCTAAGAAATATAATGTCCGTTACCTGGGCTGTGGAATCTCTGGAGGTTGGTATGGTGCACTGCATGGCCCTTCGATGATGGTTGGTGGTGAGTATGGCGCCTGGACTGAGGTGCGGGACATACTTCAGGAGATATCCTCCAAGCGCGATAGCGGGTCTGCCTGTTGTCAATGGTTTGGGGGTGCTGGTGCTGGGCATTTTGTCAAGATGGTGCATAATGGAATTGAGTATGCAATGATGCAGTCAATAGCCGAAGCGTATGATGTATTAAGAAATGTGTTGCGCCTGTCAAATCTTGAAATTTCAGCGATATTTAAAAAATGGAACAATCAAGAGCTAGATAGTTATTTGATGAAAATATCATCTGACGTTCTATTAATTAAAGACAAAAGTTCGTATTTGATTGATAATGTAATAGATAGGTCTGGCCAAAAGGGAACTGGAATTGATTTTGCTACATGTGCGTTAAAATACGGAGTTTCAGCTTCTACGATCATTGCGGCAATTGATGCGCGTTTTGTCTCATTTTCTGAACATAGGCTGCGTACAAAATCTAAGTATGAATTTTTAAATTATGAGCAGAATTCTGGTCTTATTTTAAATGGTTTGCGAGACGGTATATATTGTGCCTACTTAATTGCCTTCTTTCAAGGCATGAGTTTAATACAAAGGGTTTCGGATGAGCAATCATGGGATATTGGTTTGGATGAGGTCTCTTTGGTATGGGAAGAGGGATGTATTCTTAAGTCGAATTTGTTTAAAAACCTGTCTGAATATTTGACTCCAAGACTTTCTGCGCAAGTATTTTTACAAGAAGATATTGAGTCCAGAATTAGAGGTCTATCTCAAATTATTAGCCTGTTATTGCCTTCTGGCATTCCCATGCCAGTCCTTTCTGCGTCGTTAAATTTTTACAACAGTATTCGTTCGGAAAAACTGCCGGCAAGTTTGATACAGTTGCAGCGAGAGTGTTTTGGGTCTCATGGTTTTGAGAAAATAGACTCACCAGAAGAGCTTAGCTATTTTTCCATGGATTAAAGTATATGTTGCACGATATTAGCTTGACTTTATCGCCTGATTTGGTTTCGTGGCCTGGGGAAGATGTTTTTCAGCTCGAAAAAATATGCTCCATTCAAAATGGAGATAGTTGCAATGTAACAATGTTGCGCATGAGCACCCATCAAGGAACACATATAGATTCTCCATACCATTTTCTAGACCATGGTAGGAAATCTGATGATTTATTGCTTGAAAATTTTATAGGCTTATGTCTTGTGGTAGATGTTAAGAGCAGCAATGTAATTGAAAAACATCATATTGATAGTTTTAATTTTGAAAAATGCAAAAGAGTTCTTTTTAAAACAAAAAATTCTGATTTATGGAACTCAAAGTCAAAAGGGTTTAACAAGAACTTTGTCGCTTTATCCTTGGAAGCGGCTAAATTTCTAAATGATAAGGGTATTGTGTTGGTTGGAATAGATTACTTATCTATAGAGAGTTTTTTGAGCGTTAAACATGATGTACATAGAGCATTGTTGAAAAGAGATGTAGTGATTTTGGAAGGGTTGAATTTATCCGGTATTTGTGAAGGATACTATGAACTGATTTGCCTACCTCTTAAGTTGTTAGGGAGTGATGGCTCTCCAGCTAGGGCGATTTTAAGAGAATTGGTTTAAGTCTCTCTTTATTTTCCTAAGTCTATATAATAAAAGCAATTATCATTAAGAGTGATGGTTTGTTACACAATAAAATAGCAATCATAACGGGTGCATCAAGAGGGATTGGTAGAAGTATTGCCTTGAATTTTGCCCACAATGGCGCCTCTTTGGTTTTAGTTTGTCTGAGTGATAAGAAGGCTTTAAAGTCAGTAGAAGATGAAGCTGTCCTTTTGGGTGCAAAAGTGGTAAGTCTAATGGGTGATGTTTCATCTGCCAATTTTTGCAATAAAGTTGTATCTAGAGCTATAAAAGCTTTTGGAACGATTGATGTGCTAGTTAATTGTGCCGGCACTATAACCCGATCGGTAACTGAAAGAATGAGTGTTGAAGAGTGGCAGAATGTACTTAATGTGAATTTGAGTGGAGCGCTCTACTTAAGTCAAGGTGTTTTACCAGTTATGCGAGTCAACGGTGAAGGGAGGATCATTAATCTAACTTCTCAAATGGCACATACGCCCCATCCAAGCGCATCGCCAAGTTATGAGGTTTCTAAATCGGGTCTGACAGCGCTTACCAGACATTTGGCATTGGAATATGCAAAGTTTAATGTATGTGTTAACAATATTGCACCAGGGTCTATAGATACTGATTTACCAAAAAGCATGTCAAGTGAGGAGCGTCAAAAGCTCAAAGACGCTATTCCAATGCAAAGACTGGGAGAGGTTGACGAGGTAGCAAGTTGTGCATTGTTTTTAGCGAGTAGCATGTCCAGCTATGTGACTGGAAGCACTCTCCATGTGAATGGCGGGTCATTAATACTTTAGAAATATAGTGTATAGATTCCAGTGAAATTTTGTAAGGAGTGCTTAACCACGGATCTTAGGCCTAATGCATCTTTTAATGATGAAGGGGTTTGCATTGCATGTGAATATAGTAATAATGCTAAAAAGAAGTCGTTCTTTTCAAATCTCTCTATTCTAGAGGAGATGGTTAGAAGCAATAAGTCTAAGAAAAAGAAACATCCCAAATATGACTGTATTGTGGGAGTGAGCGGAGGGAAGGATAGCACTAGGCAAGCGCATTGGGTTAGAGACAGACTAGGCTTAAATCCTTTGCTGGTTTGCTGTGGATACCCCCCCTTGCAAATGACAAGTATTGGGGCGGACAATATATCAAATTTGATTTCAATGGGGTTTGATATTGAGTTCTTTGTTCCAGCGCCTCAAACATCCAGACAGCTGTCTTTATCTTCTTTTAGAAAATTTGGAAATGTGTGCAAATCAACAGAAATGGCCTTATTTTCTACTGTCCCTAGGTTTGCCATACTAAAAAAGATACCATTAATATTTTGGGGTGAAAATCCGGCACTTCAGGTTGGTGATTCGAACGTAAGAGGAGTGAATTATTTTGATGGGAATAATTTAAGAAATTTGAATACACTGATAGACGGAGGAGTTCAATGGATTTTTGATGAGACTGTCGGACACAAGGCTCAGTCTTACATCTACCCAAGCAAAAAATCTTTTGATAAAGCAGGGGCGGATATTATGTATCTTGGTCCAGCGTGGGACGATTGGAGTTTGGATGAAAATTCAATATATGCCGCTTTAACAGGCTTAACACTTAGGCCGGATGATGCAGATATTACTGGCGATATAAGTGGCGCCTCTATGTTGGATGAAGAATTCACTAATATTAATATGATGATTAGACGTTATAAATTCGGATTTGGGCGTGCCACCGATATTTGCAATGAAAGAATTAGGTTGGGGGTTATGACGCGGGATCAGGCTATTAAACTAGTGGAGAAATATGACGGGATTTGTGATGACTCTATTATAGATAGTTATTGTAATTACGTTGGAATTAGCAAGACAGAATTTTGGAATATAGTAAATACATATGTTAATCAAGATATTTTTCACATTAGACAAGGCAATAGACCTGTAAAGAAATTTGATGTAGGGGTTGATTTTGTTGATTAATGTTATTGATGTTGGACTCGGAAATGTTAGATCAATTGAGCACTGGTTAGATAGATCTAATCTGTTTTTTAAACGTACTTCTCATGCGAAAGAGGTTGATTCGCATGGCCCAATAATAATTCCAGGCGTGGCTTCAGCTGGGGAATATATGTATAGATTAAGGCACTCAAATTTAGATAGGAGGATCGTTGAGTGTGCACAGCAAGGCCAGAAAATAATTGGGATATGTCTTGGCTTTCAACTTTTAACCAATTATTCCGAAGAAGATGGAGGGGTAAAGTGTTTAGGAATTCTGCAGGGTTCTACTAGATATATAAATGGGCGTGAAAATCACAATGGATGGGAAAAATTTTACTTTGATTCTCGAGAAATTGCCTATAGTCCTCACATAAGAAATAAAAGAAAAAAGATAGCCTCTGGCAGAGTGTACTTTAACCATGAGTTACAGGTTGATATTTCTCAAAAAGCGTATATTAAGCAATTAGATAATGGAGTTACATCGTTCGCTGTCCAAGACAATATTTTTGGCTTTCAGTTTCATCCAGAAAAAAGCCAGAAGACTGGACAGGATCTCCTGGAGTTGATTGTATGAGTTTTAGGGTTGGTGCTACTGTATTGCTTGGTTGTGATAAAAATGCAATGCAAAGCTACGGGTTTAGTGATAGGAGGGTTTTAGGAAATCTGGAAAATGTTATGGGATTCCTAGATAAATATGAGGTTGATGAAATTCATGCAATAGTGCCATTCAAAGGAAAGTTTAGATTCGATCCATCGGAAATATTTATGCATCTGTCAGATGTTTCAGTGTCAACACCACTTGCTATTGGCGGTGGTATTACGAAGGAAAATATAGAGGTAATTTCCCAAAATCCGTTCTTTGAAAGGTTTATCTTTAATAGCGCTGTTTTTAATGATATTCAATTGGTTCAAAAAGCGGCAGCTATTATGGGGCATCAATCTATAGTTGCGTTAATGCCGTTTGTGATTAGGGAAAATATATTGTTATTTTACAACTCGGAGAGTGATGACTTTGTGGAGACGAATGATACCTTGTACAAAACTCTAGATAAAAATTTTAATGAAATTTTATTGGTTGATGCTAGTGCAGAAGGGAGTAAAAGTGGATTTAACTTTGATGTATTTAATTATATTACCTTACCAGTTGACAGAATTCTGATTTCTGGAGGCATAACGAGAGAAGATGTGCAAATGGCTAAAAAGATGGGTTTGGCAGGAGTATCTGTCGACAATTCTGTTTTGCATTCAGAGTATTCAATTAAGTATTTAAGATGAAGAAAAGTCAATGTTCACAGTGTCTAGATGATATTCACCACCCAATGGGGCAGGCTATCAACAAGTTGGGATTGTGCACAGGATGCATGACTCATCAAGAAAAAGACGTGATCAATTGGGATGAGAGATGGGAGGAGCTGGAAAGAAAATGTTCCGAACTTTTAAACAAGAGAGGTGGTAGCAGTCAATATGATTGTGTTATTCCCTTGAATGCAGATGCTGAAGACTATTATATTGTTGAGCTAGCAATGTCTTTGCGTTTAAGGCCTTTGCTAGTATATGTCAATAATTATTTTGGTACAGATCTAAGTTGGAGAAATCTGCACAATCTTGAAACATATTTCGACCTTGATATGATTACATTTAATCCAAATTTAAATACTTATAAGGAGGCAGTTAGAACCTCTTTAAGAAAGTTCAATTCTATCTATTGGCCGTATCAAGCTATTAAAACATCTTACCCTGTTAGACTTGCATTAGATATGGATATTCCATTAATACTGTGGGGCGGATTGCAGGCAACCGAACAGGTTGGAAAATTTTCTCATGACGATAGAGTTGAAATGTCCGGATGGAGTAGAATTCAACACGACTTGTTTGCTGTTGATGAGGCTTCTTTTTTTGGAACAGGTGCTCAAATTTCCAAAAGTGAGCAATTCCATTACACTTATCCTGATCCAAGTCGGGCTTGCAGGGTTACAGGTATATATTTGAGTAACTACACTAGATGGGATCCCTGGAGCCAAAATCAAAGCGTGCTTAGATATGGATTTATACCAGAAAAATCACAACATACTTTTGACCAGTATGAGAGGGCGGGGTCGAGTGTTTTTTACGGAATTCATGATTTACTTAGGCTTGAAAAGCGCGGTTATCTTAAAGTTAGGGATCATTTGAGCCGAGAGATTCGACATGGTAGAATTTTAAAAGGTAATGCTGAGCATCTTTATTCCAAATATTTAGGTAGAAAGGTTGATATAAGACCTTTTTTTGATTGGCTGGGCGCTACCGATTCAGGGTTAAAGTTATTTGTCAAGGAGAGAGTGAGGCGTGCGAGCAACAAAATTGCAGGTGGTGTGCACAAAAGATATAAGAGCATGGATGAAGATATGGATTTTAAGTTAGATGAAAGTTTCTTTGATGAAAGCTTCTTTGATGAAAGCTTCTTTGAAGAGGATAGTAAGTCTATCAACAAAAGTTTTATTGTTTATCACAAAGGGATATGATTCTTATTCAATCCATTACAGAGGGCTTTAAAAGCAATGAATAGTCAACTGTCAAGAAGGCCGAATATGGCAGGGAAAGTTGTTTTTGTGGATGGCTTGTCTGGAAGCGGAAAGTCTTTGTTGTCTATTGTGCTGGCTAGTATGCAGAGAGTTGAACTGCTGAGCTTTTTATATGAGTTGGAGTATTATTGTGTCCTTCATGAGTTTGACAAACTTCCTATGGATGCTGCAAAGACTATGATTCGCGTGCAAACAGATCTTAAGCTGTATAACACTATGATGGGTAGAGATGTGAATTTTCGATTAACTGATATGTCCAGTGCACTTAAGAGTCATAATCCTGGTCAGTATCTTCAGCGTTTATTTGAACCCGGAGATGAGCATATTCCAGAAATTATTCAGTCGGAAGCGCCAATTTTGAATATTTGTGTACATAATTTATTCAGTTACAGTAAACCTATTTGGGAGGCTTTGCAGGAACGATGTTTTTTCATCAATGTTGTTAGACATCCTGTTTATATGGTGCACCAGCAATCTGTCCAAATGCAAGTTTCAGATGTAAGAGATCTGGCTATTCATTATGATTATAATGGGTGTGATATTCCTTATTTCGCATATCAATGGGAAGAAAAATATTTGGCATCAAATTCTTTTGAAAAGGCGATATATTTCACAGAGGCAATGTGCTATCGTGATAAGAGATATGGGGATCGTATAAGAAAAAAATATCCCGAGCAAGTTTTAACAATTCCTTTTGAGAGTTTTGTTTTAGCCCCCGAAACTTGGATAGATGAAATGTCCAAAAAGATAGGCACCAATGTAACTACCGATACATACAAGACTATGCTTAATCAAAATGTTCCTCGAGACAAGGTGGCAGCAGGACTGCCTACAGAATTATATAAGCGCTATGGCTGGACCCCTCCTATGGATGGGGCAAATGAGATCGACGAACTAGCTATAAGAAGAAAGGATATAGCTAGCCAGGTTGATGCAAAGGCATTAAAGGTGCTTGATAGGCTTAGTGAAGAGTACGAGAATAATTTTTGGAGTCCGTAGTTTTATATATAGTTGATAACTACACTATAAGGCTCTGTAAGTATGTTTAATAAACTAGCTAGAAGAAGGTTAAGGTTTATATATAAAGGGCATAGTTATCTGAAAAACAAAAATCAATCAAACTATTTGACACGCTTGGAAGAAGTGTTAACCGCTACTAACCTAAAAAAAACTAGTCTTGGAATATGCTACTCTTTCGATATTAATGAGGAGTTGTCTGTTCGTCAATATTTGACCGTTAGGTTGTTAGGTCTTAAATTTAAGCAGTCGATTTTATATAGTATGGGCTCTGGAAAACCACTTAGGTATCCATTACCTGCGGAATGGAGGCATGCTTTAGCAGAAAGTGGTGTCAATATAGATCACTTTAGGTCTAAAATTTTATGGGCTTTATACCATAGTATTTTCTTTATCAAAGGTGTTTGGTATGGTGTGAAAAGTATCTTTAGTGTATTTTTTAAAAATTCCAATTTAGGAAACTATGTTTACTTTGACGGGTTATCAAACAACCTCAATGGAAATTGTATTTCTAACAACCCTAAGAGTCGTAATATTTTGAACTGGTATCTTCAGTGGGAAAACAAAGCAGAAAACATAGATAGCATCTGTCATGGCATAAACAACCAGCCTAATTTTAAATTATCCGGTATTGGAGTAAATAAAACTGACGGTCTCCCCAACCTCGAAAAAGTCGAGTTGTTTAAGTATGTCTTTGTATGTTTTTATTTGTTTTTTTCCTCTATTCTGTCTATTTTTTCACGCCCATATCGAAGTCTTTTATTACAAGAGCTGATAAAGGCAGAAAGGGTTTCTATTGCAAAAAAAACTAATTTAGCGCAAGATTATTTATTTAACAATTCTAGTGCTGTATATAGGCCGTTATGGACTTATGTTGCTAAACATGCGGGATCTAGAGTGTTATTTTATTTTTACTCTGTGAATGACGAAGGATACAAGCAAGGTGAAAAGTATGAGAAATACAATCTGCTTTATTTGATGAGTTGGAGTCATTATTTGGCCTGGGATGAATTTCATGTCAATTTTCTCAGGAGGATAGGCCATGGTAATTCAATAATAGAAAAAGTTGGAGTGACATGGTTTTCATCTAGTGATGCTGATATAAATATTCCAAAGAATTCAATAGCTGTTTTTGATGTAACGCCACGTAAGTACTTGATGTATGTGATGTATGGACCATATCCTGAATACAGAACTTACGATATTACCAACCATTTTTTATCTGATATTTTTATTGCAACTAGTGAAATCAGTATGTATATGGCACATAAAGTCAAACGAATAAATAAAAGTACTAGTATTAAATATCTAAGGAGGTTGAGGCAATTGAAGGAGGAGGCCTTTTATCTGGAGGTTCATCCTAGTGTTGATGCTACGCAAGTTATTCAAAGGACAAAGGCCTGCATTTCATCACCATTTACTTCCACAGCGTTAATTGCCAAACTTGAAGGAAAGCCTTCAATCTACTACGACCCTACTGGAATAATACAGGGGGATGATAGGGCGGCGCATGGAATTCCTGTTATAACTGAATTGCGCGAGTTAAGGAAGTGGGTTGAGCAATTAGACTAAAGGCCGAAGTCCTTTTATGCTAGAACCCTCTGAGTTTAAACAAGTTTAGGTGTAAAAAATTTAATGAAATTACAAGTTCTAGACTGCACATTCAGGGATGGAGGGTACTACAATAAATGGGATTTTAACCCTGTTCTGGTTCGTAAATATCTTAGCACTATTCATAATGCGGGCGTAAATGTTGTGGAGTTAGGATTTCGTAATTTACCAAAAGAGGCTTTTTTCGGCGCATTTGCTTATACAACAGATACTTATATTAACTCTTTGAATATCGACAGCAAAAGTTTCAATTTTACTTACACAGTTTAACAAAAAACAATCTTATAGTGATATTAAGGCGGTTGTTAATCTGAAAGATGAAGTTATGTATTTTTCAAGAAATGATATTCCATCAGACGCAAGAGGCCAAGTGCCCAGCATGCTAAAAGCCTACCATGTGGTCGCCTTTATGAGGGATTTTTTGATTAAGTATGCAAAGTTAGAGCATACTCCATTGGAGGGTGTGGAGTATAACGAGTATCTAAGAATTCTGGAGAACGGGTATACGATACAAGGTGTTTTAGTTGATAGTGATGCGATTAGTGTTGATACCAAAGATGATTTAGAGATTGTAAGAAAGAAGATGAGTTTAGATAAGATCTATTCCCGGTATTCGAAAATACAATAATTTATTGCTGCAACATTTCTCTAAATAACTCTTCAATTTTTTTATTTGCTTCTGTAGTATATTTTTTCATTAATTTTTGGTTTTTAAACGCATAGTTTTTTTCTATTTTATCAATGCTATTTTTATCAATTTCCATAGGTGTTTTGCTTTTGCCGAAAACGTCAATCAGCAGACCTTTGATTTTGTGAGTATTGGTTTTATAAGGTACAAATGCTTTTTGATGTTTGATCGCTAGACAGATGAGATGAAATCTGCCGGTTATGATTATTTTGCTGCTATTTATCTTCTCTATAAATTTTTTTTCATTTTTTAGAATTAGCCTTCCACGTCTTTTTAGCCAAACTAAGTTTTTAAGATTCATAAGGGCATTAGATTTTATAAGGTTTGCTAAAGAGATGCCAAAATTTACCCTAATAAATTGATGGTATCTAATATGAATTTCTTCTGAAAAGTCTTTTAGTGTAGCTAATTCCTTGCTTGCAGAGTCTACAGTACTGTCAGAAAAATATACTTTTTTGGTGCTTTTTATTGCATGCGGTTTTTTATGTATATAGAATGACAGATCCGGGACAACAGTTGATGCAATACCAATTTTATTTAACTCTTTTTGACTTAGGCTTTCCCGCACCGTTATCATGTCAAATAGTCTCAAATACTTCTTATATGAGTCTGGATTGTTTTGATAAATAGAGTTTATAAGAAAAACTTTAGAATTGTATTTTTTGGCAAATTCTGCAACAGTGACAAGCCATTCCATATTGCCGCTGTGTAAAGAGCCTTCTCCGTTCACTATGACAATGTCAGATAATTTGATTTTATTTTGTATGTATTGTGATTTTTCCCAATTTATATAAAAGGGGACGGAGGAAGTAATAACCCCGTTGTATTTTTTGACGAGTTGTCTGATAGTCTTAATAACCGCATCACATCCGTAATGATTATCGTAAGTTGTATCATTTATTAAAACAACTTTTTGCTTGTTATTTTTATTCATCTAAGGCGTTGTGCCTTACACCAAATCTTTCTTATTCTTGACATCCAAAGCCTTCTGCGTTCGACCCTATTTTTTTCTTTTGATGCAGCTTTTTTCAGAGCCGAGGAGTCTATAAAGTTTTTACATTCATTTTCTTTTTTTATAAACCAAGAGGGATAATGGCAATAATCGGATTCTCCAGGCATATCGGTAATTGACAGACTAGAGTTTATTTGTTTAGAAAAATCATTGACAGCCCATATAACAAGAGGCCAATCGGAATGATAGTCATCCCCTGCAAATACCCCACCTATTTTTAGTTTTTTGTACCACTTTCTTAGTGTTTCTCCGCCATCCTCTCCAGTATGTGCAAAACCATCAATATAGATAAAGTCAAAATAATTATCTTCAAATAAGTCAAGAGCATCATCAAAAGTCATTCTTAATAACGTATAGTTGCTGTCAAGACCAACATGCCTTAATGCTAGTTTGTATTCGTCGGTGTTGTGAATGGTATCGGCATACATATCTATACCGTAAAAATGTGAAAATTTTCTAGAGTTCATCATTTTTTTGGAGAAAACCCCTTGTGCGACTCCAAGTTCTATCCCAATGTTTTGATTACCATGCAAAGAACTAATTACATCTTCTCTGTAAGTTCCTGGGATAACTTTTACCGTGATTTTAGGGGTGTTTTTTTCGGCAATTTTTTTGATTCTTCTTAAGTTCATCTTTTATATTTTTTAATTTTACTAAGGTTAAGTTTTGAGATAAACCCCTGATTCCCATCAGGCGATCATCTGAATATCTAATGGAGCTTAAGCCACTACGGTATCATTGTGAAAAAAAATACAGAAAGATAGTGCTCAACCTACCTGTTTTCGACAAAATTCTCAAGCATAAGGATGCCAATGCGCATATTGTTGCCAATACTTACCTGCATGTGCTTAATACAGCGTATCCAGACTTTCTAGCAAATTATAATATTTCTAAACTGAAAAAAATTATGTTTATTATAAGGTCGAAACTAATATCTTTTGTCAGGGTTTTGCAATCTATTTTTAATGGTGAGGGTTACTATGTGCATAAGAAAAGAAATAAAGTTGACGTTTTATTTATTTCACATCTTACTAATAAGAATCAGATTTTTTCTGGCAAAGATCCTTATTTTGGTGACTTGTCTCAGCAGTTGAAGAGCAGTGGTGTCATTAGTGGCGTTGTCTTGATAAATCATCTGAAAATGAGTAAGAGGCAGATTTTATCTGGTTTTGATTCTTGCACACAACCCTATTTTGTATTGAGTCATAACATGGGGTTGGCAGATGAAATAAAAATGCACTTTGCTCACAATAAATCTAAAAAGTTATTGGTATCAATTCTTAAAAAACTTGGTGTAAGTGGTTGCTTAAAGAGAGACATATTAAGGAATTATTTTTCAGCTAGCACATTTGGCACGCTTAGAATTGCAAAGCAAATATCTGCTATTGTGAAAGAAACAGGCGCTCGATACATTGTTACAACCTATGAAGGTCACGCTTGGGAGCGTTTGACATATTATTATTCTAGACAGGTCAACCCTAAAATAAAATGTTTTGGCTATCAGCACTCTGCTGTTTTTGAACATCAGCACGCTATTAGCCGTCCATTAAAGAGTCAATACAACCCTGATGTTATCCTGACCTCAGGAAAGGTGTCTTTTAATGTATTTAATGAGAAAGATGTTGGTAGTAAAATCATTCTTCTTGGGTCGCCTAAATACTTAAGTCTTGGTGATGGTTTTGTGACAAATAAGGATTGTTGTTTAGTAATACCGCAAGGTGAAATAACAGAGTGTTTATTGTTGTTTGGGTTTAGTTTGAAATATGCTAGACAACACCCGTATCAGAATTTTATATGGAGACTGCATCCTTTATTGACTTTTGATAAATTAAAGAGGCATACCCGGATTTTTGAGGGTTTACCTAGCAATATTGTTTTATCCTGCGACTCATTGGAGGGCGATATTCGAAAGAGCGATAGAGTACTTTATCGTGGGTCCACTGCTGTAATTGACGCAATCAGACTGGGATTGAAACCGATTTATTATAGGCACAGCTCTAACGAGCTTAGCATTGACCCTATCTATCAAATTGACTCCGAAAGGGATATTGTTTGCAATGCAGAAGAGTTAAAACTCTCTCTTAATAGAGGGATGACACAGGAGAATATGCTACATTTGCAAGATTTTGTAAAAGATTTTTATACGCCTGTTAATTATCAAGCGTTGCTGGGAGAGCTTAAGCTGTTAAAGTGAGTGTATCGGTTATTATTCCATCTTTGGGTGGAAATTTGTGTAGAACGCTTGACAGCCTAAACTCTGGCAGTGTTCTCCCTGATGAAATTATTATCTGCCTGCCGAATAAAACACATACGATCGACAATGCTTCAGATTATAAAAACCTAACTATTGTATATGCGGATCGATATGGGCAGGTGTATCAACGCGCCGTTGGATTTAAGCAGGCAAAAGGAGATAGAGTTCTTCAGCTGGACGATGATATATTGCTTGATGAGTTTTGCCTAGAGAGGCTGATAAGTGCTCTCGACAAACTGCCCGAGCATTCTGCCATGTCCCCTTGTTTGTTTAATTCAGACAATACGCCTTTGTACCAGACTCGAAAAAACGGCGTATTGTCTTTGTATTATTTTTTAATCAACGGCAGAAAAGGATATCAACCTGGCAGAGTGACGCGCGCTGGAACCAATTTTGGTGTAAATCCGAATGAAGTTACGGGTGAGCAAGTTGAGGTAGAGTGGCAGCCAGGCGGATGTGTACTACATCGAAAGGAGAACTTGATTCTAGAGGATTACTATCCTCAGCAAGGTAAGGCGTATTGTGAAGATTTAATGCATTCTTTTTTGTTAAGAAAAAAGGGTATTCATCTATTTGTAAACACTAAAGCAAAGTGCACTACACCACTTAATCCTAAATTGTCTTTGTCGAAGGAGATTGCGCCGGATTTTAAAGCGCGATTATTTTTTGTTAGAATGGCTAATTTGAGCGTAACAAGAATGTTATTACACTACATGGTGTATATTGTAAGGTCATTTGGTTCTAAGTAATTATTGGCTTAAATATGAACACACCTATTGCCATCGTTGTATTAACTCGAGACGAGCCAGATTTTTTACAACAAACCGTTCAGTCAATCATCGAGAGAACACACTATCCTTACGAGTTGTTTATTGTAGACAACCATTCTACTTCGAATACGCAACTTAATATGTTGCAACAATATGACGATAATTCATCGATACATGTCCTATTTAATCAAAGCAATCAATGGGTGTTGGGGTTCAACCAAGCCATCAAAGTCATACGCAGTCGTAGTAATCTTTCATCTAAGTATATGGTATTAACCGATGGAGATATAGTGGTTCCAGAAGCTATCGATCAGCTATGTTGGTTAGGCCACCTTAAACAAAAAATGGATCAAAATATTGTCATTGGCAAACTCGGTTTGGCGCTGGATATCCACTCCATTCGGGATAGTAAAGATTTTCAAAAGACTTATCAAAGAGAGTACGGGTATATGCAAGGCCCTCTACTTGATGGTTTGGTTGTGGCACCAGTTGATACAACATTGGCAATGTATCGATTCGATCTGTTTGTGTTGCCCTCATTTAAAATGCTGCCCGGCCATGCCTCTCTAGTTAAGCCACATTATTATGTGTGCAGAACGCAAAAATATCAGGCCATACATCTAGGTTGGCAAAATTATATTGAACCCAAAAAGGCACAACTAAAGGACAAGGTTGTTTGTTTTACTAAGTATGCTGGCTATATTGATCCTTTGGTACTGGGAAAAACAGATGTCAGGACTCGATTTTTCTATCGTTTTTTCCGTTATTTTTTCATAGCATATTGGGCCGGACTAGTTGCATGGTATTGGTTGTTATACATTGTACCAAGATTCCCAAGAAATCTGAACGATATTCAGTCCAAGCTTCGATGAAATATAGCAAAAATAACTTACCATCAGTTGCCGTGTTATTGGCGGCCTACAATGGTATATCTTGGATTAAAGAACAGGTTGATTCAATTTTTGCCCAAAACGCTGTGGATATTGATTTGTATCTTAGCGTTGATCTATCGAATGATGGAACTTACGAATGGTGTCAGTCTTTGGCTAAGAGTAATCCTAACGTTACTGTTTTGCCGTACGGTGAGCAGTTTGGGGGTGCGGCCAAGAATTTTTTCCGCTTACTAAAAGACGTGGATTTTAGTGATTATGATTATGTTGCACTGGCAGATCAAGACGATATTTGGCTGGATAATAAATTAAGCCATGCGATTGCCGGTATTGAAGCTAAGAAAGTTGGCGCCTTTTCAAGCGATGTTACTGCATTCTTTCCGGATGGGCGTGAAGCACTGGTAAAGAAGTCGTACCCACAAAAACGCTTAGACCACTTTTTTGAGGCCGCAGGTCCAGGCTGCACCTATGTGTTTCGATCTACTGCCTTGCAAGAGTTTAAACAGTTTTTACTATCAAATTGGGCAGAGGTTAATCGAATTACATTCCACGATTGGATCATTTATGCGTACTTCCGTGAGCACGCTCTAGGCTGGCATATTGATAATAAGCCGCTGATGCGTTATCGTCGACATGAGTCTAATGTAATTGGTGCAAATTCTGGTTTTTCCGCCTATAAAAAGCGTATTGCCATGGTTGGGGGTGGCTGGTATCGACAACAAGTGTCAGCTATCTTTTCTCTGTTGCACCCAAGTGAAAAGCGCTCAAAGCTATTCAGTCGCCTATTCCTGATCAAAAATTTTTGGCAATTACGTCGACATCCCAAAGAGGCTGTTATTTTATTATTGTTTTTGCTTTTGGGTGTTTACCGATGAGAATTGCGATAACAGGCGCAAGTGGGTTTATTGGTGGCGCAATAGTACGCCAGTTGATTTTGTCTGGTCATCAAGCTGTGGCTTTGGTGCGTAATGCTACCCATCATTTTCCAAAGGCGGTCAAACAGATTGAGATTGGTGATTTATCTCAACTGGACGAGAGTAGATTGACGTCGGTTTTTCAATCTATTAAAGGTTTTGATGCAATTATCCATACGGCAGCTTTGGCGCATAAAAAAGACATGCGTGCCGATTATGCCAACCAAGTTGACAAGGTAAATGTGCAGGCGACCGCACTATTAGCGCAATTGGCTAGTCAGTACGAGATCGGGCGTTTTATTTTTTTGAGTTCTATCGGTGTTAATGGTAGTGTAAGCACTCAGGCGTTTGTCGAACAAGACCCGCCTAATCCGCATAATCTGTACTCAAAGTGTAAATATCAAGCAGAGCAACAGTTATTGGCGTTGGCATCACAATCAGATCTGGAGGTGGTTATAGTGCGACCACCACTGGTCTATGCGCTGGATGCGCCAGGTAATTTTGCTAAATTAATCAAACTTATTAAAACAACTTTGCCCTTACCATTTAAGAATACCAATAATCAGAGGTCTTTTATAGCGTTGGATAACTTGGTTGATTTTTTGCTCCTCTGTGCGGATGAGAAAAGTACGCCTTTGGCAAAAAACCAAGTATTTTTAATTGCCGATGATCAGAGCATCTCTACTGAGCAGTTAACAAGGAATATTGCTGGCGCGCTAGGCGTTAAGCTACATCTAGTGTATATTAACCACAAAATTCTGTTGTTTTTTTTAAGTCTAGTGAATAAAAAGCAACTCTATACCCAGTTATTTGCATCTTTGACAATCGACAACTCTAAGGCAAAAGCAATGCTTAATTGGCAACCAAAGACAACAATGGAACAACAACTGAATAAGCATAGCGTAGATTGAAATGAAGCGAGCGTTTGATGTTTTTTTAGCATTGTTGATTTTGCCGATCGTATTGCTTCCTATGCTGGTCATTGCGTTATTGGTGAAGCTGACCTCCAAAGGTCCGGCGCTTTATTGGTCTGATCGTGTAGGCAAAGGCAATGTACTCTATCGTATGCCAAAATTTAGATCCATGCGTATTGATACGCCAGCTGTTGCCACGCACTTACTTAAAGATCCTCAAAGTCACCTATCGCCCATTGGCAGTTGGTTAAGACGCTCTAGTTTGGATGAGCTGCCACAATTATTCTCAGTATTAATTGGCGACATGAGTTTTGTGGGGCCACGTCCAGCGTTATTTAATCAAGACGATCTTGTTGCCCAGCGCACTGCGTTGGGTATTGATAAGTTGACTCCTGGAATTACAGGTTGGGCGCAGGTCAATGGTCGAGATGAGCTCTCTATTAGTGACAAAGTAGCGCTGGATGCGGAATATTTGCAAAAACAATCTTTTGTGTTTGATTTGAGAGTATTTTATTTAACCTTGATTAAGGTGTTTAAACATACAGGAGTTTCGCATTGATTCGCAATATTGTCGGCCTGCATAGACGTCAAAAACAACTCATTGTCTTGTTGCTAGATTTCATTTTGATTAACTTAAGTCTATGGCTGGCTTTCTCTGTTAGATTGGGACACTGGTTTATGCCATCAGAGCAATTGTTATTGGTGATGGCGATTGCGCCTGTGGTTGCTGTGCCGATATTTATTAGGTTTGGTTTATATCGTGCTGTGGTCAGATATATTGGTTTAAAAGCGTTATGGACTATCGTTAAGGCTATTTCTTTATATGCGCTAATCTGGGGCATTTTGGGCTTTATGGCCGCCGTTGAAGGTATTCCAAGGTCGGTCATATTGATTAATTGGTTGCTGGCCTTATTGTCGATTGGTGGTTTGCGTATGTGGGCCAAATGGCTGCTTTCTGGTGTTGATAACGATATTGCGCAAAAAAATGTATTGGTTTATGGCGCAGGATCCTCAGGTAGGCAGTTGGTTGAAGCACTGTTACAATCTAGAGAGTATAAGCCAGTTGCTTTTATTGATGATGATTCAGATTTGGCTGGGCAAAGTATTAATGGCATTAGAGTTTATAGTAGAGCTGACATAGTAACACTGGTATGGCGTTATGATGTTCAAGAGGCATTGTTGGCACTTAATGCACCTTCTAAAAGTCAACAAAACCAAATTATTGATATTTTGGAGTCTTGCTCACTACATGTGCGCATATTGCCAAAAGTCTCAGAACTGGCTCAAGGCAAGATCAAAATTGAAGATTTAAGAGAGGTGAGTATTGAGGATGTACTGGGTCGAGACAAGGTTGAACCAGACATGTCGTTACTACACACCAATATCAAAGATAAAGTGGTTATGGTGACCGGTGCAGGCGGTTCAATTGGTTCTGAGCTTTGTCGTCAAATTGCCTCTCTAGGAGCGCGACAGTTGATTTTATTTGAGCAAAGTGAATTGGCATTATATGCGATCGATAAAGAACTGGGTAGTGATACATCAATGTCTATTAAACCCATCTTGGGCTCAGTAATGGATCAGAATCGTGTAACTCAGGTTTGTCAAACATTTGGCGTGGATACGATTTACCATGCGGCAGCCTATAAGCACGTGCCAATGGTCGAATTTAATGCTTCTGAAGGTATTAATAACAATGTATTTGGCACACTGAGTTGTGCCAAAGCGGCTATTAGTAGCAAGGTGAAGACATTTGTGCTAATTTCAACAGACAAGGCGGTTAGACCAACTAATACTATGGGGGCCACTAAGCGAACTGCAGAATTGGTGTTACAGGCATTGACAGACCAACATGATACCACGCGATTCTCTATAGTGCGCTTTGGTAATGTTTTGGATTCTAGCGGTTCGGTGATTCCTTTATTTAGGCAGCAGATTCGGCAGGGTGGACCAGTTACAGTGACTGATTCTGAAATAGTGCGATACTTTATGACCATTCCTGAGGCTGTTGAATTGGTTATTCAGGCTGGCGCTATGGCTCATGGTGGCGAGGTTTTTGTATTAGATATGGGTAAGCCAGTTAAAATTTTTGATCTAGCTACAAAAATGATTCACCTCAGTGGATTATCGGTTAAAAATAACACCAATCCAGAAGGCGACATTGAAATTTGTATAACTGGATTAAGACCTGGGGAGAAACTTTTCGAAGAGTTGTTGATTGGTAATAATGTTACTAAAACTGGACATCCAATGATTATGAAAGCAAAAGAAGATAAATTATCATGGCAAGAATTGGAAGCTGCATTGACGCAAATGCAAATAGCATTGGAAGATTTTAACCAGTCAGCATTACGTGAATTGTTGAAAAAAGTTGTACCAGGATTTAAACCACAATGTGATATTGAAGATATACTGTATCAAAAATAGTAACTAGCACCCTAATCATGAAATACGAACGTAATTTTTATGAAATCAAGTCCAATGATGAGATTCTTAATAACCTAAAAAAGGAGATAGGGACTGTTGGATACTATTCTCTTCATGAGCA
>Ga0255782_10000502_pt1 | contig 35568 bp, 43 predicted proteins | sample 101ome_26_FD_179980 | JGI IMG/M metagenome (GOLD analysis project Ga0255782, IMG submission 179980) | Coastal salt marsh microbial communities from the Groves Creek Marsh, Skidaway Island, Georgia - 101408AT metaG (version 2) | ecosystem: Environmental > Aquatic > Marine > Intertidal zone >...
TAGCGATTTTCTAAAGTCAAAGAAAGCCGCGCCTTCGGGGGCGGCTTTTTTCATTAAAGTTGTGCGGTATTGTGACCTACTTTGTGATCTGCTGCGAGCGCCTCTGCATCCATGAAGGATTGCAGTCTTTTGGCCAGTGCGGCGGTCTCGGCCTCCGAGAGCTTCGAGGGCACAGTCTCCTCCCAAACCCGCCAACGCAGATGCAGTTTGGTAAAAGGCAGCGGGAAGATCAGCCGATCCCATGTTGGCCATGTGAGATAATGTTTGGCTGAAAACGTAAAACTGACCACGGGCACTTGGGCGGAGCGCGCCCATTGGATTGGGGTTGATTTTGCGACCCGCGCAGGCCCGCGTGGCCCATCTGGCGAGACGCCAATCGAGATGCCCTCGCGCAACCCTTTTAGGATGAGGCGCATTTCAGCGGCTCCAAGGATACCGCGCGGCATTGGCACGCTTTCATAGCCGAAATGACGGTGGATATGGCCCACCAACCGCCCCGCCCGTGCATCAGACGTCAGGCTGCGACAGCGATATTTAGAAAGATCAAACATAAAGGGCGTCATCATCAGCCGTTGATGCCAACAAACGATGATCACAGCGCCGTGGGTGGCCAATGCCGTCTCAACATGTGTCCAACCCTCTTCCTCGCGGCGCGAGGTTATGCGCACCAACCGCGCCCATGCCCCAAAAACCGCTGCAACCGCGCGATTTGCAAAGGCGGAATTTGCGATCCTTTTGCGTAGGGTTGTGGCGGTCTTGGTCATAGCTAGTTTCCTTCGCGCAAACTGTCCCGCCGTGCAAGCATCAAGCGGGAGATAAACCATGGAAATCTGCGCAGCCTTCCTCTTGCATTGGGGGCCAAGCCCCGCTATCAGCATGCACGGCCTTAGGGGTATAGCTCAGTTGGTAGAGCAACGGATTCCAAATCCGTAGGCCGCGGGTTCGAATCCTGCTGCCCCTGCCACTTTCCTTGGTTATCAACCTTGGACAGCACATAGCGTGCTTCGCGGCTTGCATCATCGGGCGCGCTTGCCTATATCAGCCGACAATCGAAAAAGGTAAAAGACCATGGCCAACCCGATCCAATTTGTTCAACAAACCCGCGCCGAGATTGCCAAGATCGTTTGGCCGACCCGCCGCGAGCTTGTGACCACCACCGCGATGGTATTCGCGATGGCGGTTTTGGCGGCGTTGTTCTTTTTCATGGTCGATTGGCTGATCCGCCAAGGTTTGGAATTGCTGCTGACGGCGGTAGGCTAAGACCCTTGAACCCTTGATTTTCCCTATTTCGGGGGGTAGGGGGGCGGAGAATATTTCCCGGCGGCGTGTATCGATTCGAGATACACGCTGATTTTTTGTTTCGGGACGGCACGCGCGGCATGATGCCAAGCGGTTGGACACTAAAATAACTGGCGCGCGATCGCGCCTTATGTCGAGGATGGAAGAAGCGGATGGCGAAACGGTGGTATTCGGTGAGCGTGCTGTCAAATTTTGAGAAGCGCATCGCCGAGCAGATCAGAAACGCCGTGGCCGAAAAGGGCCTCGAGGATGAGATCGAAGAAGTTCTCGTTCCTGAAGAGGAAGTGATCGAGATTCGCCGTGGCAAGAAAGTCACCGTCCCGCGCCGCTTTATGCCTGGCTATGTTCTGGTGCGCATGGAATTGACCGACCGCGCCTATCATGCTGTGTCTTCGATCCCGCGCGTCACAGGGTTCCTTGGGCCGCAGGGCCGCCCCATGCCGATGCGCGATGATGAAGTGAACGCGATCCTGAACCGTGTCGAAGAGGGCGAGGCCAGCCCCCGCTCGACCATCACCTTTGATGTTGGTGAAAAGGTTAAGGTTAATGACGGGCCGTTTGAAGATTTCGATGGCATGGTCGAAGAAGTTGATGATGAGAACCAGCGCCTCAAGGTGACGGTCTCGATTTTCGGGCGCGCAACGCCCGTGGAATTGGAATTCACGCAGGTGTCGAAAACCGCCTGATGTGGGTGCGGCGCGCAAGCGCCGCTCATTCGTGGGAGGCAGGATCATGCGCGCATGATGTGCCGAACCACGCTAGCGACTGGGAAAGGGACGCGTCCCGATCCTGATAGGGTGCAGCCAAGCTGTGCCGATGAAAAAAAGGAGAGGCCAGATGGCCAAGAAACTTGCTGGAACGATGAAGCTGCAGATCCCTGCAGGTCAAGCTAACCCATCCCCACCTGTTGGCCCTGCATTGGGTCAGCGCGGGATTAACATCATGGAATTCTGCAAGGCGTTCAACGCCAAGACTGCAGATATGGAGCAAGGCGCCCCTTGCCCTACCCTGATCACCTATTACCAAGACAAATCTTTTGCGATGGAAATCAAGACGCCGCCTGCGTCTTATTACCTGAAAAAGGCCGCAGGTTTGAAATCTGTTGGCAAGCGCAACCGCCCACGCGGTGCCGAAAATCCCGGTCGTGAGACCATCGCAACTGTGACTGTTGCTCAGGTTCGTGAAATCGCTGAAGCCAAGATGAAAGACCTCAGCGCGAACGATGTTGAAGCGGCAATGAAAATCATCCTCGGCTCTGCAAAGTCGATGGGTATTGAGGTGAAAGGGTAAGTTATGGGCAAGATTGGTAAGCGCGTAACGGCAGCCCGTGCCGCCTTCGCAGGAAAAGAAGACATCACAATCGAAGAAGCTGTTGAGCTGATCAAAGCCAATGCTTCGGCAAAATTCGATGAATCGGTTGATATTTCAATGAACTTGGGCGTTGACCCTCGTCACGCTGACCAAATGGTGCGCGGCACAGTGACCTTGCCAAATGGCACAGGCAAATCTGTGCGCGTTGCGGTTTTCGCACGCGGCCCCAAGGCAGACGAAGCCAAGGCTGCAGGCGCGGATATCGTTGGCGCGGAAGACCTGATGGAAATCGTTCAGGGCGGCAAGATCGAGTTTGATCGCTGCATCGCAACCCCTGACATGATGCCAATCGTGGGCCGTTTGGGTAAGGTTCTTGGGCCTCGTAACCTGATGCCAAACCCAAAAATCGGCACTGTGACCATGGACGTTAAAGAGGCCGTAGAAGCGGCCAAAGGCGGTCAGGTTCAGTTCAAGGTCGAGAAGGCGGGCATCGTTCATTGTGCAGTTGGCAAAGCCAGCTTTGACGCAGCGAAACTGGCGGAAAATATCCGCGCCTTTGTTGACGCAGTATCGAAGTCTAAGCCAGCAGGCGCAAAAGGCACTTATTTGAAGCGTATCACGCTCAGCTCCACCATGGGGCCTGGCGTGTCGGTTAGCGTTGAAAGCGCGACCAACGCGTAAACAGTTTTGGCCCTCTCTGTGCGAGGGGGCCGCAAGCCGCGGGGTGTGACCGCAAGAACTCGGGTGGGGCAACTTTGGTCACAAAGTGGTGTTCCCTCTTGGGTTTCTTTGCGTTCTGTCGTATGGCCCCGTTTCGACCCGTGTCTGCGATTCGCTCGTGGGCGCGGTCACCTGTCCGAGACGGAGGGTGGGCGCATGCCCGTAAATCCTTCCTGAGATGGGAAACGAGTTTCGGATTTCCGCAAGGCTACCGCGCCTTCGGGCGGTCTGGCTCGGGCCCCTCACTTGGACCCGAAGAGGTAGGGAAACCTGCCAAACTTGAGCCGGGGGGTGACCCCCTAATTGGAGTAGAACTGTGGATAGAGCCCAGAAAGAGAGAGTGGTCGAGGAACTCGGCCAAATCTTTGAAAGCTCTGGCGTTGTCGTGGTGTCTCACTACGCGGGCCTCACGGTTGCTGAGATGCAAGACCTGCGCGCGAAAATGCGCGAAGCTGGTGGGTCTGTACGCGTCGCCAAGAACAGGCTCGCCAAGATCGCCCTTCAAGGAACGCCTGCCGAAGGCATTGCTGACCTGATGACGGGTATGACTGTGTTGTCCTATTCCGAGGATCCTGTGGCTGCGGCCAAGGTTGCCGAGGACTACGCCAAGGCGAATGCTAAATTCGTTATCATTGGCGGTGCTATGGGCGGCACTGTGCTTGATCAAGCTGGCGTTAAAGCCGTTGCGTCCATGCCATCCCGTGAGGAGCTTATTGCTTCGATCGTGGGCTGCATTGGGGCACCTGCTTCCAACATCGCTGGCGCAATTGGCGTACCTGCTTCGAATATTGCGAGCATCCTTTCGACCATCGAAGAGAAGGCCGAAGCCGCATAATGCAACCTTGAGACCCGTTATGTTTGGCTATGCCGCATGACGTTGGATCACAAATTTAGATACGGAAACCGAAAAATGGCTGATATCAAAAAACTTGCCGAAGAGATCGTGGGCTTGACCCTTCTCGAAGCACAAGAACTGAAGAACTACCTCAAAGACGAATATGGCATCGAGCCTGCTGCAGGCGGCGCTGTCATGATGGCAGGCCCTGCTGCTGGTGGTGACGCCGGCGCAGCTGCTGAAGAGAAAACCGAATTTGACGTTATCCTGAAATCTGCTGGCGGCAATAAAATTGCTGTCATCAAAGAAGTTCGCGGCATCACAGGTCTTGGCCTCGTTGAAGCGAAGAACCTCGTTGAAGCAGGTGGCAAGGCCGTCAAAGAAGGCGTTGCAAAAGCAGAAGCAGACGACATCAAAGCCAAGCTCGAAGCAGCTGGCGCAGAAGTCGAACTCAAGTAATCATGGAAGGAATGCGCTTGGCGCATTCCCCATGTTGCGATGTGGCTGGGCGGGTTTTTCCTGTCCAGCCATCCTCACCTAGATGAGGGCCTTGGTGGCCAAGACCTTCTTCTAGGTGTGGTGCAGGATCGGGAGCTTGCCGGTGGGACGGCAGGCATGAATGGATCCTCCATCCGCTTGTTTCAAAGCCCCCCGTGCCGTGGCCCCGACGGTGCGCGTGGAGCGAAAGAAACGAAAGGTGTATCAGAGCATGGCTCAGACCTACGCAGGCCAGAAGCGCATTCGCAAATTCTATGGCAAAATCCGTGAAGTATTGGAAATGCCGAACCTCATCGAGGTTCAGAAATCTTCCTATGACCTTTTCCTGAAATCAGGCGACCAAGACACGCCTTTGGATGGTGAAGGCATCAAGGGTGTTTTCCAGTCGGTTTTCCCGATCAAAGATTTCAACGAAACTTCGGTTTTAGAATTCGTTAAATACGAATTGGAAGCCCCGAAGTTTGATGTCGAGGAATGCCAAAGCCGCGATTTGACTTATGCTGCGCCGCTCAAGGTGACCTTGCGTTTGATCGTATTTGATGTTGACGAGGATACGGGCGCAAAATCCGTCAAAGACATCAAAGAGCAAGATGTGTTCATGGGCGATATGCCTTTGATGACGCCAAACGGCACGTTCATCGTGAACGGCACCGAGCGCGTGATCGTCAGCCAAATGCACCGTTCCCCTGGTGTGTTCTTCGACCATGACAAAGGCAAAACCCATTCTTCGGGCAAGCTTTTGTTTGCTTGCCGCATCATCCCTTATCGTGGCTCTTGGTTGGATTTCGAGTTTGACGCCAAGGACATCGTGTTTGCGCGCATTGACCGCCGCCGCAAATTGCCAGTGACCACGCTGCTTTATGCGCTTGGGTTGGATCAAGAAGGCATCATGGATGCCTATTATGACACTGTGATGTTCCGCTCTGTTAAGAACAAAGGTTGGGCAACCAAGTTCTTCCCCGAGCGCGTGCGCGGCACCCGTCCTACATTTGATCTTGTTGATGCAGCCACTGGCGAAGTCATCGCTGAGGCAGGAAAGAAGATCACCCCGCGCGCTGTGAAGCAGTTGATTGACGAGGGTAAAGTCTCCGAACTGTTGGTGCCTTTCGATCACATCGTGGGCCGCTTTGTTGCGAAGGATATCATCAACGAAGAAACTGGCGCGATTTATGTCGAAGCTGGGGACGAGTTGACATGGGAAACCGACAAGGATGGCAATGTCACGGGCGGCACGCTGAAGGATCTGATGGATGCGGGCATCACCGACATCCCAGTTCTCGACATCGATAACATCAATGTTGGCGCCTATATCCGCAACACTATGGCGGTTGATAAGAACATGAACCGCGAAGGCGCGTTGATGGATATCTATCGGGTCATGCGCCCAGGCGAGCCACCAACCGTTGAAGCGGCAAGCGCCCTCTTTGACACGCTGTTCTTCGACAGCGAGCGCTATGATCTGTCTGCTGTTGGTCGCGTTAAGATGAACATGCGCCTCGATCTCGATGCGCCTGACACAACCCGCATTCTGCGCCGCGAAGATATCGTTGCCTGCATCAAAGCCTTGGTTGAACTGCGCGATGGCAAGGGCGACATTGACGATATTGACCATTTGGGCAACCGCCGCGTGCGTTCGGTGGGTGAATTGATGGAGAACCAGTATCGCGTGGGCCTGCTTCGTATGGAGCGCGCGATCAAGGAACGTATGTCCTCGGTCGAAATCGATACTGTGATGCCACAGGATCTGATCAACGCGAAACCCGCCGCTGCGGCTGTTCGCGAATTCTTTGGCTCAAGCCAGTTGTCTCAGTTTATGGACCAGACCAACCCACTGTCGGAAGTCACCCATAAGCGCCGCTTGTCGGCTCTTGGGCCTGGCGGTCTGACGCGCGAGCGCGCAGGGTTCGAGGTTCGTGACGTTCACCCAACCCATTACGGCCGTATGTGCCCGATTGAAACGCCAGAAGGGCCCAATATTGGTCTGATCAACTCGCTTGCGACCTTCGCGCGGGTGAACAAATACGGCTTCATCGAAACCCCATATCGCCGCGTTGTGGACACCAAAGTGACCGATGAGGTCGTCTACATGTCCGCGACCGAAGAAATGCGCCACACAGTTGCGCAGGCCAACGCGACCTTGGACGCAAGCGGCAAGTTCATCAATGATCTGGTGAACACCCGTCAATCGGGCGAATACACGCTTGCACCGCGCGATCAGGTTGACCTGATTGACGTATCGCCCAAGCAGTTGGTTTCGGTTGCTGCCTCGCTCATTCCATTCTTGGAAAACGATGACGCGAACCGCGCTTTGATGGGCTCGAACATGCAACGTCAGGCGGTTCCGCTGTTGCAAGCTGACTCGCCTTTCGTAGGCACAGGCATCGAAAGTGTTGTTGCACGCGATTCTGGTGCGGCGATCATGGCCAAACGTGGCGGGATCATCGACCAAGTGGATGCAGAACGTATCGTTGTGCGCGCCACCGAAGATCTGGAACTGGGCGATGCGGGCGTCGATATCTACCGCCTTCGTAAATTTCAGCGCTCAAACCAGAACACCTGCATCAACCAGCGCCCCTTGGTGAAAGTGGGCGATCGTGTTGGCAAAGGTGAAGTGATTGCCGATGGCCCTTCGACCGATATGGGCGAATTGGCCTTGGGTAAGAACGTGGTCGTGGCGTTTATGCCATGGAATGGCTACAACTACGAAGACTCGATCCTCATTTCCGAGCGCATCGTGCGTGATGACGTTTTCACCTCGATCCATATCGAGGAATTCGAAGTTGCTGCCCGTGACACCAAGCTTGGGCCTGAGGAAATCACCCGCGACATTCCAAACGTAGGGGAAGAAGCCCTTCGCAACCTCGATGAGGCGGGCATCGTCTATATCGGCGCCGAAGTTGGGCCCGGTGACATTCTTGTTGGCAAGATAACGCCAAAGGGTGAAAGCCCAATGACCCCAGAAGAAAAACTTCTGCGGGCGATCTTTGGCGAAAAAGCGTCTGATGTGCGTGATACATCTTTGCGCCTGCCACCCGGTGATTTCGGGACAGTCGTGGAAGTGCGCGTTTTCAACCGCCATGGTGTCGACAAGGACGAGCGCGCGCTGCAAATCGAGCGCGAGATTGTCGAGCGTCTGGCACGCGACCGTGATGACGAGTTGGCAATTCTTGAGCGCAACATCTATGCGCGTCTCAAGTCCATGCTGCTTGGCAAAACTGCGGTAAAAGGGCCAAAAGGCGTCAAAGCAGGGTCTGAGATCACGGAAGAGTTGCTTGAAACGCTCAGCCACGGCCAGTGGTGGCAGCTTGCTCTTGGTGATGAGAAAGACGCCGCTGAAGTAGAGGCGCTGAACCAACAGTTTGACGCACAAAAGCGCACCTTGGATCATCGTTTTGAGGATAAGGTCGAGAAAGTTCGCCGCGGCGATGACCTGCCTCCAGGCGTGATGAAAATGGTCAAAGTCTTTATTGCCGTGAAGCGCAAGCTTCAGCCAGGTGATAAGATGGCGGGCCGTCACGGCAACAAGGGTGTGATCTCGAAAGTGGTTCCGATGGAGGATATGCCTTTCCTTGCAGATGGCACCCCTGTCGATTTCGTTCTGAACCCTCTCGGCGTGCCTTCGCGTATGAACGTGGGTCAGATTTTGGAAACCCATATGGGTTGGGCCGCACGCGGTCTGGGTCTGAAGATTGACGAAGCCTTGGACGAATATCGCCGCTCTGGTGACATGACGCCTGTGCGCGATGCCCTCAAAATCGCTTATGGTGATGAGGTGTATGGCGAGGCCTTTGCCGATCTGGACGACACAGCATTGGTTGAGTCCGCTTCAACCGTGACCCGCGGTGTTCCGATTGCAACGCCTGTATTTGACGGTGCAAAAGAGGCCGATGTAAACGATGCGCTGACCCGCGCGGGTTTTGACACATCGGGCCAATCGGTTCTTTACGATGGCCGCTCGGGTGAGCAATTCGCCCGTCCCGTCACCGTGGGTGTGAAATACCTGCTGAAACTGCATCACCTCGTGGATGACAAAATCCACGCGCGCTCGACAGGGCCATACAGCCTTGTCACCCAACAGCCGCTCGGCGGTAAGGCGCAATTCGGTGGGCAGCGCTTTGGTGAGATGGAGGTCTGGGCCTTGGAGGCTTATGGCGCTGCATACACCTTGCAGGAAATGCTCACTGTTAAGTCGGATGACGTTGCAGGCCGCACCAAGGTCTATGAATCGATCGTCAAAGGCGAGGACAATTTCGAAGCAGGCGTGCCTGAATCGTTCAACGTTCTCGTCAAGGAAGTGCGTGGCCTCGGCCTCAACATGGAACTCCTGGATGCGGAGGATGAAGAGTAAGCGGTTGGCGGGGCCCGTCCCCGCCGCTGCCTGATCCCCCATCTCTCTGCCCGAATTCAAGGATTTGAAAATGAACCAGGAACTCACGAACAACCCGTTCAACCCGCTTGTCGCGCCAAAAGCGTTTGACGAGATCAAAGTCTCGCTTGCCAGCCCTGAGCGTATTCTCAGCTGGTCGTATGGCGAGATCAAAAAGCCTGAGACGATCAACTACCGCACCTTTAAGCCCGAGCGTGACGGCCTGTTCTGCGCACGTATCTTTGGGCCCGTAAAAGATTACGAATGTCTGTGCGGCAAATATAAGCGCATGAAGTATCGTGGCGTTGTCTGCGAAAAATGCGGCGTTGAGGTGACCTTGCAAAAGGTGCGCCGCGAACGCATGGGCCATATCGAATTGGCTGCACCTGTTGCGCATATTTGGTTCCTGAAATCGCTGCCATCCCGCATTGGCTTGATGCTGGATATGACGCTGCGTGATCTGGAGCGGATCCTGTATTTCGAAAACTATGTGGTGATTGAGCCAGGTTTGACCGATCTGAGCTATGGTCAGCTCTTGTCCGAAGAAGAATTCTTGGATGCGCAGGACGCCTATGGGTCTGATGCATTCCAAGCGAATATCGGCGCGGAAGCCATCCGCGAAATGCTTGCCAATATCGACCTTGAGGCTGAAGCAGCACAGTTGCGCGAAGACCTTAAGGAAGCCACTGGTGAGTTGAAGCCGAAGAAGATCATCAAGCGCCTCAAGATCGTTGAGAATTTCATCGAGTCTGGCAACCGCCCAGAATGGATGGTGCTGACAGTGATCCCCGTGATCCCACCAGAATTGCGTCCGCTTGTGCCGCTTGATGGTGGTCGTTTCGCGACATCGGATTTGAACGATCTTTATCGCCGCGTGATCAACCGCAACAACCGTCTGAAGCGTCTGATCGAATTGCGCGCACCTGACATCATCATCCGCAACGAAAAGCGGATGTTGCAGGAATCTGTGGATGCGTTGTTTGACAATGGCCGCCGTGGTCGCGTGATCACAGGTGCCAATAAGCGCCCGCTGAAATCGCTGTCTGATATGCTCAAGGGCAAGCAGGGTCGTTTCCGTCAAAACCTTTTGGGTAAGCGGGTCGACTTCTCTGGCCGTTCGGTGATTGTGACGGGCCCAGAGTTGAAACTGCACCAGTGTGGCCTGCCAAAGAAAATGGCGTTGGAACTGTTCAAGCCGTTTATCTATTCGCGCCTTGAAGCCAAGGGCCTGTCTTCGACAGTCAAGCAAGCCAAGAAATTGGTTGAAAAAGAGCGGCCCGAAGTTTGGGATATCTTGGACGAAGTGATCCGCGAGCATCCCGTTCTTTTGAACCGCGCGCCGACCTTGCACCGCTTGGGCATTCAGGCATTCGAGCCTGTCTTGATTGAAGGTAAGGCTATTCAGCTGCACCCGTTGGTCTGTTCTGCGTTTAACGCAGACTTTGACGGCGACCAGATGGCCGTTCACGTTCCATTGAGCCTTGAAGCGCAGCTTGAAGCCCGCGTTTTGATGATGTCCACGAACAACGTTCTGTCGCCTGCAAACGGCGCACCGATCATTGTTCCGTCTCAGGACATGGTTTTGGGTCTCTACTATGTGACTATGGAACGCGAAGGCATGAAGGGTGAAGGCATGTCCTTCTCCTCCATCGAGGAGGTCGAGCACGCCCTGACCGCAGGTGAGGTGCATCTGCACGCCAAAGTGACCGCGCGCATCAAGCAAATTGATGACGAGGGCAACGAGGTTTATCAGCGGTTTGAAACCACGCCTGGCCGCTTGCGCATTGGCGCGCTTCTGCCGCTAAACGCAAAAGCGCCGTTTGAATTGGTGAACCGCTTGCTGCGCAAAAAAGAAGTGCAGCAGGTCATCGACACTGTCTATCGCTATTGCGGTCAAAAAGAGAGCGTCATTTTCTGTGACCAGATCATGAGCCTTGGTTTCCGTGAAGCGTTCCGTGCTGGTATCTCCTTCGGTAAGGACGACATGGTTGTTCCTGACACGAAATGGACGTTGGTTGATGAAACCCGCGACCAAGTGAAGGAATTCGAACAGCAATATATGGACGGTCTCATCACCCAAGGTGAGAAATACAACAAGGTGATTGATGCGTGGTCAAAGGCCAATGACAAGGTCACTGACGCGATGATGGCGACCATCTCGGCGAAGAAATTCGATGAGAATGGCGCAGAGTCCGAGCCAAACTCCGTTTACATGATGGCCCACTCGGGCGCGCGGGGTTCTGTGACGCAGATGAAGCAACTGGGTGGTATGCGCGGTCTGATGGCCAAACCATCGGGCGAGATCATCGAGACGCCAATCATCTCGAACTTTAAGGAAGGTCTGACCGTTCTTGAGTACTTCAACTCGACCCACGGCGCCCGTAAGGGTCTGTCTGACACGGCGCTAAAAACGGCGAACTCGGGCTACTTGACCCGCCGTTTGGTGGACGTGGCGCAGGATTGTATCGTGCGTATGGTCGATTGCGGCACCGATGCCACAATCACCGCTGAAGCAGCGATCAATGATGGCGAGGTTGTCTCTTCATTGGCAGAGCGGATTTTGGGCCGCTCGGCTGGCGAAGACGTCATCGCACCTGCAACGGGCGAAGTGATCGTCTCCAAGGGTGAGCTGATTGACGAGCGCAAGGCAGATGCGGTGGAAGCCGCCGGTCTGGCATCGATCAAAATCCGTTCGCCTTTGACCTGTGAGGCGGAAGAGGGTGTTTGCGCCGTGTGCTATGGTCGTGACCTTGCACGCGGCACCCGTGTAAACGTGGGCGAAGCGGTCGGTATCATCGCGGCTCAGTCCATTGGTGAACCTGGCACGCAGCTGACGATGCGCACATTCCACATTGGTGGGGTTGCACAAGGTGGCCAGCAGAGTTTCCAAGAAGCTGGTCAAGAAGGCAAAATTGAGTATCGCAACGCCAACACGCTGAAGAACGCCGCAGGCGATGTGATCGTTGTTGGCCGCAATATGCAGATTGCTATCATAGATGATAACGGGGTCGAGCGCGCCGCGTTCAAACTGGGTTACGGCACCAAGGTGCATGTGGCCGAGGGCGCCAAAGTGTCTCGTGGCGACCGCTTGTTTGAGTGGGATCCATACACCCTTCCAATCATCGCCGAGAAATCAGGCACAGTGAAATATGTCGACCTCGTCAGCGGCATCGCAGTTCGCGATGAAACCGATGACGCGACTGGCATGACCCAGAAGATCGTGATGGATTGGCGCGCTGCGCCAAAGGGCAATGAACTTAAGCCCGAAATCCTGATTGTGGGTGCCGATGGCGAACCTGTGCGCAATGATCAAGGCAATCCTGTGACCTATCCGATGTCGGTGGACGCCATTCTTTCGGTGGAAGATGGCCAATCTGTCGAGGCGGGTGATGTTGTTGCCCGTATCCCGCGCGAAGGTGCAAAGACCAAGGACATTACCGGTGGTCTGCCGCGCGTTGCGGAATTGTTCGAAGCCCGCCGTCCAAAAGACCACGCCATCATCGCAGAAGTTGATGGTTATGTGCGCTTTGGCCGTGACTTCAAAAACAAGCGCCGCATCAGTGTTGTGCCTGTTGATGAGTCAATGGAGCCCGTGGAATACATGGTTCCAAAAGGCAAGCACATCCCCGTTGTCGAAGGTGATTTCGTTCAGAAGGGCGATTACATCATGGACGGCAACCCTGCACCGCATGATATTTTGCGGATCATGGGGATCGAGGCTTTGGCAGATTACCTCATTGACGAGGTGCAGGACGTCTATCGTCTGCAAGGTGTGAAGATCAACGATAAGCATATTGAAGTGATCGTGCGCCAGATGTTGCAGAAGATTGAAATCCTCGACTCAGGCGAGACAACGCTGCTGAAGGGTGAGCATGTCGACAAGGCGGAATTCGATGAGGAGAACGCCAAAGTCGAAGCCCGTGGTGGTCGTCTAGCGACAGGTGAGCCCGTGTTGCTTGGTATCACTAAGGCCAGCTTGCAGACTCGTAGCTTTATCTCTGCGGCGTCCTTTCAAGAGACAACCCGCGTTCTCACCGAGGCTTCGGTGCAGGGCAAGCGTGACAAGTTGGTTGGCCTCAAGGAAAACGTCATCGTGGGTCGCTTGATTCCTGCGGGCACAGGCGGCGCGACACAGCGCGTTCGCCGCATCGCAGCCGAGCGTGACAACAAGGTGATTGAGGCGGCCCGCGCTGAGGCAGAAGCCGCTGCAGCCCTTGCTGCACCAAGCGAAGCTGATCTGGCCGATGCCACTGCAGACGCTGCAAGCGAAGGCGAAGAGTAAGAGCGTCTTGCGCTATGCGCAGTAAGCTATTGAAGCGCCCCGTTGCGATCTCGCAATGGGGCGTTTCCTTTTTTATACCGCCTCTTTCCCGATGCGCGCCCATCTCGTAAGCTTGGGGTGCTAAACTGGGAATGAAAGCGGCATATGGCCAATGATTTATCCAATCAGATTGTGGGCGTCTGCCGTTTTTCCTATGCGGGCGAAGGTGGCTTTGCTTCGGCCACGATGGAGCAATGGGCGCTAGAGGCCATGCTCTATGATCCTGCGCGCATGAAGCAGCGATTTGTGTTGTTTGAACAAATCTGCCTCCCGTCCTTGGCCGCTCAAACGGATCAGGATTTCAAATTGATCGCTTTGATCGCGGATACGATGCCCTATCGGTGGCGGCGGCGTCTGAAGGATTTGATGGGCCCTTATCCCTTCCTGCAGGTTTGCACCATTGAGGCAGCGGGGCCTTTAAACTCCACCCGCCGCGCCTTTCGGCGTGGGTGGGATCGGCATTCGAAATTCATCACGGGGTTTCGCATTGATGACGATGATGCCGTGGCCTGTGACTATATCGCCAAGACCCGCGCGGTCGCAGATCAGTTGTTGAAACTGGGGTGGGCTGATGAAGACACACCTGCCGCTATCGCCTTTCATCGTGGCATTTATTGGAACATGAATTCCCAAGAAAAACCCTATTGGGAACTTTCGGAAATCGGCCCCTTGGGATTGGCCAGCGCGATGGTCACGCATAATGACAGTCTTGCCAATGTTTATCGGTGGAACCATCGCAAGATTGCGGCCAATGTGCGCACATGGTGCGATCCAAATGATGTGATGTTCGTGCGCACGCTGCATGGGGTGAATGACAGTGATCGGTCTATCCCCCCCACCGCCGAGTTGATGGAGATCACCAAAGCACAAACCCTGATGCGCGACCGCTTTGCGCTGCAACCGATCAAGACCCTTGCTGCGCTTGCACGATTGCGCGAAAGTGACCCCAATAGTGACGATGACTGAGCCTAGATTTCCGCTCAGACCACCAAGGAGCGCGGTTTTTGACACCCAATATCAAGGGCGCATTGCTGATGTCAGGCGCCATGGCCGCCTTTACGCTCAATGATACATTGGTGAAACTGGTTACCCAGACTGTGCCACTGTTTCAGATGATCTTTTTGCGGGGGGTTCTGACAGCCATTATGATGGTGGCCCTGCTTTGGTGGATGGGGCAGCTGCGCTTTCACATTCCACCTGTGGATCGCGGCAAGGTGATCGGCCGCATATTGGCCGAAATAGCCGCCATGATCACGTTTATGATTGCATTGATCCATATGCCTTTGGCCAATGTTGCCGCAATTCTGGCGGCTCTGCCGCTGAGTGTAACATTGGTTGCCTTTCTCGTGTTCCGCGAACCTGTGGGGTGGCGGCGGATGCTGGCCATTACGGTTGGTTTTGCGGGTGTCATGCTGATCGTAAAACCCGGGGGCGAGGGGTTCACCATCTACTCCATCTATGCGCTGATGACTGTGGGTTTCGTGACCATTCGTGATCTTCTGACCCGCCGCTTGTCACCCGAGGCCCCCTCGATGGGTGTGGCCTTTATCACGGCCATTGCAGTTGGCCTATCGGGTGGGGTTTTGTCCATCAGTGAAGATTGGCAACCGATCAACATGATTGAGGCGACCTATATCATTGGCGCTGCAATCTGCATTATTGGGGGCTATCTGTTTTCTATCATGACCATGCGCGTGGGTGAAATTGGCGTGGTCGCGCCGTTTCGCTATACAGCCCTTGTTTGGGCGCTGATTTTGGGGTTCTTCGTGTTTGGGGATTGGCCCGATCTTTTGACCTTACTTGGGGCGGCGATTGTCGTGGCCTCGGGCATTTTCACGCTACTGCGTGAACATCGCGTGGCGCGCCGTGCTGAACGGTTGGCGGCCTCGCTGACAGCAACCGCAGTGGCCGATGCCCCAATATCTGGCCCGTCTCAAATGCAGCGGGACTAGCGCAGACCCTGCCGCTGTTGACACCCTATACGATTCCCCCTATACGCCGCGCCATGAGTGGCATTTTGCGCCTTGCGCGAGCTTGCCCGAGATACAGAACTGAGTGGTCATGATCCAGGCGATTTGATGCCTCGATCCTCTGAGAATTCCACCGCGGCGGCCTCCAGGTAGGGAAAGGGCGCTTGCGGTTTTGGTGTTTTGCATACGCAAGATGCCCTTTGACATGAGCAAGACGGGGAACCGAATGCCTACGATTCAACAGCTGATCCGTAAACCACGGCAGCCCAAAGTAAAACGCTCCAAGTCGCAGCACTTGGAATCCTGCCCGCAGAAGCGCGGCGTATGCACACGCGTCTACACCACGACGCCAAAGAAGCCGAACTCGGCTATGCGTAAGGTTGCCAAGGTGCGCCTGACGAATGGTTTTGAGGTCATCAGCTACATTCCTGGTGAGAAACACAACCTCCAAGAGCACTCTGTTGTTCTGATCCGTGGCGGCCGTGTGAAAGACCTTCCAGGTGTGCGTTATCACATTCTGCGCGGTGTGCTTGATACGCAGGGCGTTAAAGATCGCCGTCAGCGTCGTTCGAAATATGGCGCGAAGCGTCCGAAGTAAGAGGATACAGACATGTCCCGTCGTCACAGCGCTGAAAAACGCGAAGTTTTGCCCGACGCCAAATTTGGTGATCGTGTTCTGACAAAGTTCATGAATAATCTGATGATCGATGGTAAAAAATCGGTCGCAGAAAAGATCGTTTACAACGCGTTTGATCGCGTTGAGCAGCGTCTCAAGCGCGCGCCTGTGGAAGTGTTCCACGAAGCGCTCGACAACATCAAACCTGCTGTTGAAGTGCGCTCCCGCCGCGTGGGCGGTGCGACCTATCAGGTTCCCGTTGAAGTGCGCCCTGAGCGCCGTGAAGCGCTTGCGATCCGCTGGCTGATCAACGCGGCCCGTGCCCGTAACGAAAACACCATGGAAGAGCGCCTTGCAGGCGAATTGGTGGATGCGGTCAACGCACGCGGCGCAGCCGTCAAGAAACGTGAAGACACCCACAAGATGGCGGATGCGAACAAAGCGTTCAGCCATTATCGTTGGTAATTTTAATTCTAGCCTGAGGACCACCAGATGGCACGCGAATATCCGCTGGAGCGCTACCGCAACTTTGGGATTATGGCCCATATTGACGCGGGCAAAACCACAACCACAGAACGTATCCTGTATTACACAGGCCGCTCGCATAAGATCGGCGAAGTACATGATGGCGCGGCCACCATGGACTGGATGGAGCAGGAGCAGGAGCGTGGGATCACCATTACCTCCGCTGCGACCACCACGTTCTGGCAGTGGCAAGAAGACCCATCCGCGGAAGGCACTTCGGACACGAAGTTCCGCTATAACATCATCGACACACCCGGACACGTTGACTTCACCATCGAAGTTGAGCGTTCTTTGGCTGTTCTCGATGGCGCGGTTTGCTTGCTTGATGGTAACGCAGGCGTTGAGCCTCAGACGGAAACCGTTTGGCGTCAGGCGGATCGCTACAAGGTTCCCCGTATCGTGTTCGTCAACAAGATGGACAAGATCGGCGCTGACTTCTTCAACTGCGTGAAGATGATCAAAGACCGCACAGGTGCAACACCTGTTCCTGTGAACTTCCCCATCGGTGCCGAAGACAAGCTGGAAGGCATTGTCGACCTGGTCACGATGGAAGAATGGGTTTGGGAAGGCGAAGACCTTGGTGCATCTTGGAAGCGCCAGCCAATCCGCGCTGACTTGCAGGATACGGCTGACGAGTGGCGCTCGATCCTGATCGAAAATGCGGTTGAGCAGGACGATGCGGCGATGGAAGCCTATCTCGAAGGCAACGAGCCAGACATCGCAACCCTGCGCAAGCTGATCCGTAAAGGCACCTTGTCCTTGAGCTTTGTGCCTGTATTGGGCGGTTCTGCGTTCAAGAACAAAGGCGTTCAGCCTTTGCTCAATGCTGTGATTGACTTCTTGCCCGGCCCTCTCGATGTGGTCGACTATATGGGCTTTAAGCCAGGCGATGAGACGGAAACCCGTAACATTGCACGCCGCGCAGATGACAACATGGCCTTTGCAGGTCTGGCGTTCAAAATCATGAACGACCCGTTTGTTGGCTCCTTGACCTTTACCCGTATCTACTCGGGCAAATTGGAAAAGGGCGGTTCTATCCTCAATGCGACCAAAGGCAAAAAAGAGCGTGTTGGTCGTATGATGATGATGCACTCCAACAACCGCGAAGAGATTGATGAGGCCTTTGCAGGCGACATCATCGCCTTGGCAGGTCTGAAAGAAACCACAACAGGTGACACGCTTTGTGATGCGGCAGATCCTGTGGTTCTCGAAACCATGACCTTCCCCGATCCTGTGATCGAGATCGCGATTGAGCCAAAGACAAAGAACGACCAAGAGAAAATGTCTCAAGGTCTTCAGCGTCTGGCGGCAGAAGACCCCTCCTTCCGTGTGGAAACTGACCTTGAATCAGGCCAGACTATCATGAAGGGCATGGGCGAATTGCACCTCGACATTCTGGTGGATCGTCTGAAGCGTGAATTCAAAGTGGAAGCGAATATTGGTGCGCCTCAGGTGGCCTATCGCGAAACCATTGGTCACGCGGTTGAGCATACCTACACCCACAAGAAGCAGTCGGGTGGTTCGGGTCAATACGCCGAAGTTAAGTTGGAAATCACGCCAACTGAACCTGGCGAAGGCTATAGCTTTGAGTCGCGCATCGTTGGTGGTGCTGTTCCCAAGGAATACATCCCCGGTGTTGAAAAGGGCATCCAGTCTGTTATGGACTCTGGCCCGCTCGCAGGCTTCCCTGTGATCGACTTCAAAGTCGCGCTTTTGGACGGTAAATTCCACGATGTGGACTCCTCCGTTCTCGCCTTCGAAATCGCATCTCGTATGTGTATGCGCGAAGGTATGAAAAAAGCAGGCGCGAAACTGCTTGAGCCGATGATGAAGGTCGAGGTGGTCACCCCTGAAGAATACACAGGGTCGATCATTGGCGATTTGACATCGCGCCGTGGTCAGGTTTCTGGCCAAGAGCCACGCGGTAACGCTGTTGCGATCAATGCCTTCGTTCCGTTGGCGAATATGTTTGGCTACATCAACACTCTGCGTTCGATGTCTTCGGGCCGCGCGCAGTTCACCATGCTGTTCGATCACTACAATCCTGTTCCGCAGAACATCTCGGACGAGATTCAATCGAAATACGCCTAAACCAGGGTGGCGGGGTGAACCCCGCCCTACCCACCAACCGTAGGGCGGGCAGTTTCCCGCCGCTCTGAACAAGACAAGGAGGCCATCATGGCAAAGGAAAAGTTTGAACGTAATAAGCCGCACGTGAACATTGGCACGATTGGTCACGTTGACCACGGCAAGACGACACTGACAGCGGCGATCACGAAGTATTTTGGTGATTTCAAGGCGTATGATCAGATTGACGGCGCCCCTGAAGAGAAGGCGCGTGGGATCACGATTTCGACTGCGCACGTTGAGTATGAGACAGATGCGCGTCACTACGCGCATGTGGACTGCCCTGGTCACGCTGACTATGTGAAGAACATGATCACCGGTGCGGCGCAGATGGACGGCGCGATCTTGGTTGTGAACGCGGCGGATGGCCCTATGCCACAGACGCGCGAGCACATTTTGCTTGGTCGTCAGGTTGGTATCCCTGCGATGGTTGTTTACATGAACAAAGTCGATCAGGTTGATGACGAAGAGTTGTTGGAACTTGTTGAGATGGAAATCCGCGAGCTTCTGTCTTCTTACGATTTCCCTGGTGATGACATTCCTGTTGTTAAAGGGTCTGCTTTGGCGGCGATGGAAGGCCGTGACGCAGAGATCGGTGAGAACTCGATCCGCGCGTTGATGGAAGCTGTTGACAGCTACATCCCAACGCCTGCACGCGCAGTTGACCAGCCATTCTTGATGCCAATTGAAGACGTGTTCTCGATTTCTGGCCGCGGCACCGTTGTGACGGGCCGTGTTGAGCGTGGTGTGATCAATGTGGGTGACGAGATTGAGATCGTTGGTATCCGCGACACCTCCAAGACGACCTGCACAGGCGTTGAGATGTTCCGCAAGCTGCTTGACCGTGGTGAAGCGGGCGACAATATCGGCGCGCTTCTGCGTGGTGTTGACCGTGAGGGCGTTGAGCGTGGTCAGGTTCTCTGCAAGCCAGGTTCTGTGAAGCCACACACGAAGTTCGAAGCTGAGGCCTATATCCTCACGAAAGAAGAAGGTGGTCGTCACACCCCATTCTTCGCGAACTACCGTCCTCAGTTCTACTTCCGCACCACGGACGTTACCGGCACTGTGACCCTGCCTTCTGGCACGGAAATGGTTATGCCCGGCGACAACCTGAAGTTCGAAGTCGAGCTGATCGCCCCCATCGCGATGGAAGATGGTCTGCGCTTCGCGATCCGCGAAGGCGGCCGCACAGTCGGCGCAGGCGTGGTCTCCAAAATCGTCGCTTAAGATTTGAGATTGGCACGCGGAGGAAACCCCGCGTGCCATCTTCACCCGCTGGGTGCAATTTCGCACCCAAATTGAAACCGGTTCGACGAGGGGATGTGATGACACATTGCCCTCCTCTCAATCGTAAAGGATCAGAGTAATGGCCATTCAAAGCCAAAACATCCGTATCCGCCTCAAGGCGTTTGATTACCGCGTTCTGGATGCCAGCACGCAGGAAATCGTGAACACCGCCAAGCGGACGGGTGCACAGGTGCGCGGGCCTATCCCGCTGCCAAACAAGATCGAAAAATTCACTGTTCTGCGTGGGCCTCACATCGACAAGAAGAGCCGCGACCAGTGGGAAATTCGCACCCATAAGCGTCTGTTGGATATTGTTGATCCAACACCACAGACTGTGGATGCATTGATGAAGCTCGACCTCGCCGCTGGCGTGGATGTCGAGATCAAGGTCTAAGGGGGGCATCGGATATGTTGCGCTCTGGAGTGATCGCTAAAAAATTGGGTATGACCCGCCTGTTCATGGAAGATGGTCGTCAGATCCCTGTGACCGTTTTGCAATTGGATGGTCTTCAGGTTGTGGCACAGCGCACCACTGACAAAGATGGCTACACTGCCATCCAGCTCGGTGCAGGTTCCGCAAAAGCAAAGCGCGTTTCGGCACCAATGCGCGGCCATTTCGCCGCTGCAAAGGTTGAGCCTAAGCGTAAGCTTGCGGAATTCCGTGTTGACCCTGAGAATTTGGTGGCCGTTGGTGAAGAAATCACCGCAGACCATTATTTCGAAGGTCAATTCGTTGACGTGTCTGGCACCTCGACTGGTAAAGGTTTCGCGGGTGCGATGAAGCGCCATAATTTCGGCGGTTTGCGTGCGTCTCACGGCGTTTCGATCAGCCACCGTTCGCATGGTTCGACAGGTCAGTGTCAAGATCCTGGTCGCGTGTTTAAGGGCAAGAAAATGGCAGGCCATTTGGGTTCGGTGCGCGTCACCACTCAAAACCTGCAAGTTGTTCGCACCGATGCAGATCGTGGCCTAATCATGGTCAAAGGCGCTGTTCCTGGCACCAAAGGTGGTTGGGTGACCATCAAAGACGCGGTGAAAAAGCCATTCCCTGAGAATGCTGTTTTGCCTGCTGCTTTGAAATCCGCCGCCGCCGCAGCTGCGCCTGCAACCGAGGCCCCCGTAGAGGACGCCCCCGCCGAGGGAGGTGAAGCATAATGAAACTTGACGTCATTAAATTGGACGGTGGCAAAGCGGGATCTGTTGATCTTGGCGATGACATTTTTGGTCTTGAGCCCCGTGCTGACATCCTGCACCGCGTTGTCCGTTGGCAGCGTAACAAGGCGCAGGCCGGCACGCACAAGGTTAAAACCCGTTCTGAAGTCAGCTATTCAACCAAGAAGATCTATCGCCAAAAGGGCACTGGTGGCGCGCGCCACGGGTCTCGTAAGGCGCCGATCTTCCGTAAGGGTGGCATTTACAAAGGCCCAACCCCACGCAGCCATGCGCACGAGCTTCCTAAGAAGTTCCGTAAGCTTGGTCTGAAGCACGCCTTGTCTGCCAAAGTGGCAGCAGGCGAGTTGGTGATCATCGAAGCAGCGGCCATGGCCGAGGCGAAAACCGCACAATTGGCCAAGCAGGTGAAGAACCTTGGTTGGAAGCGTGCCTTGATCATTGACGGTGCAACGGTTGATGCGAACTTCGCCCAAGCGGCGCGCAACATCGAGGGTCTCGATGTGCTGCCATCCATGGGCGCGAATGTCTATGATATCCTCAAGCGCGACACTCTGGTGTTGACGAAGGCGGGTGTCGAAGCACTGGAGGCTCGCCTAAAATGAGCACGAAGCCAGAACATTATGACGTGATCCGCCGCCCGATCATCACGGAAAAAGCCACTATGGCCTCCGAGAACAATGCGGTTGTGTTCGAAGTTGCGATTGATGCGAATAAACCCCAGATCAAGGAGGCCGTTGAAAGCCTGTTTGGTGTGAAGGTGAAAGCAGTCAATACAACTGTCACCAAAGGCAAGAACAAGCGTTTCCGTGGCATCGCGGGCACCCGTAAGGATGTCAAGAAGGCCTATGTAACGCTGGAAGAAGGCAACACAATCGACGTGGCCACAGGTCTTTGATCTGTCCCACGTTCGGGCGTTTTGCCTGATCTGACCTCAGCGAGGCCCCGACTGCGGATGCGGTTGGGGCCTTGTTCATCGCAAAGGCGGCTGCACAGTTGGGAAGGGGCCTTGACCTTAGGGCGTCACTTTCCTACACAGCGCCATCGCGATAGCCCCAGATTCGTCTGGGGCTTTGCTGTTGTTCGCATGAACGACATTTCACTGGGACCTTCGGGGCCCTCATTTATCGGTCACCCAATTCGGGGGACTTACAACATAGGTGGGTTTTTTAATAACCTGCCGTTAGCAAACGGAAGACAGAAAGCATGGCACTTAAGTCGTATAAGCCGACGACGCCGGGCCAGCGCGGGCTGGTGCTGATCGACCGTTCGGAGCTGTGGAAAGGACGTCCTGTCAAATCCCTGACTGAGGGTTTGACGAAAAAGGGCGGTCGGAACAATACCGGACGGATTACCGCACGCCGCCGCGGTGGTGGCGCGAAGCGTCTCTATCGTATCGTGGATTTCAAGCGTCGTAAATTTGACGTCACAGCCACGGTTGAACGGATCGAATACGATCCTAACCGCACCGCCTTCATCGCGTTGATCCGCTACAGCGATGGCGAGCAGGCCTATATCCTCGCGCCACAGCGTTTGGCTGTTGGGGATGCGGTTGTCGCCTCTGCAAAAGCAGATATTAAGCCCGGTAACGCTATGCCATTTTCGGGCATGCCCATCGGGACAATCGTTCACAATATCGAATTGAAGCCCGGTAAGGGTGGCCAAATCGCACGCGCGGCGGGCACGTATGCCCAGTTCGTTGGTCGTGACGGTGGCTATGCTCAGATCCGCCTCTCTTCTGGTGAATTGCGTCTGGTGCGTCAGGAATGCATGGCAACCATTGGTGCCGTGTCAAACCCTGACAACTCGAACCAAAACCTTGGTAAAGCGGGCCGCGTCCGCCACATGGGCAAGCGTCCAAGCGTCCGTGGTGTTGCGATGAACCCAATCGATCACCCACATGGTGGTGGTGAAGGCCGCACATCTGGTGGCCGTACGCCAGTTACCCCATGGGGTAAGGATACCAAGGGCACACGCACCCGCAACAAGAACAAGGCATCGCAGAAGCTGATTATCCGCTCGCGTCATGCCAAGAAGAAAGGGCGTTAATAGATGAGCCGTTCTGTATGGAAAGGCCCTTTTGTCGACGCATACGTCCTCAAGAAGGCAGAAAAAGCGCGGGAGTCTGGGCGCAACGAAGTGATCAAAATCTGGTCGCGCCGTTCAACCATCCTGCCGCAATTCGTTGGCCTCACCTTTGGTGTCTATAACGGGCAAAAGCACATCCCCGTGAACGTCACTGAAGACATGATTGGTCAGAAATTCGGTGAATATTCTCCAACGCGCACCTATTACGGGCACGCTGCGGATAAGAAAGCGAAAAGGAAGTAAGCCATGGGCAAGGATAAGAATCCCCGCCGCGTGGCGGACAATGAAGCGATGGCTAAACTGCGCATGTTGCGCACAAGCCCGCAGAAATTGAACCTCGTCGCGCAAATGATCCGTGGGAAGAAAGTTGACAAGGCTTTGACCGCGTTGACCTTCTCCAACAAGCGCATCGCGATTGACGTGAAGAAATGCCTTCAGTCTGCCATTGCGAATGCTGAAAACAACCACAGCCTTGATGTGGATGAATTGGTCGTTGCCGAAGCATATGTCGGCAAGAACCTGATCATGAAGCGTGGTCGTCCACGTGCCCGTGGTCGGTTTGGCCGCATCCACAAGCCGTTCTCTGAACTAACCATCAAGGTTCGCCAGGTCGAGGAGCAAGCGTAATGGGTCATAAGGTAAATCCAATTGGCATGCGCCTGCAGGTCAACCGCACTTGGGACAGCCGCTGGTATGCGGACACCAAGGATTACGGCAACCTGTTGCTCGAAGATCTGCGTATGCGTGAATTCGTGGCGAAAGAGTGCAAGCAAGCTGGTGTCTCCAAAGTCATCATCGAGCGTCCGCACCGCAAGTGCCGCGTCACAATCCACACCGCTCGCCCTGGTGTTATCATCGGGAAAAAAGGTGCGGATATTGAAGGCCTGCGCAAAAAGCTGGCCGCAATGACCGACAGCGAATTGCACCTCAACATCGTTGAAGTGCGCAAGCCAGAAGTTGATGCGGCATTGGTGGCAGAGTCCATCGCGCAGCAGCTTGAGCGCCGCGTTTCGTTCCGCCGCGCAATGAAGCGCGCTGTGCAGAACGCGATGCGCATGGGTGCCTTGGGTATCCGTGTTAACGTGGCTGGTCGCTTGGGTGGCGCTGAAATCGCCCGCACCGAATGGTATCGTGAGGGCCGCGTGCCGCTTCACACATTGCGCGCAGACATTGACTACGCGCATGCAGAAGCGTCCACACCTTACGGGATCATTGGGATCAAGGTCTGGATCTTCAAGGGTGAAATCCTTGAGCATGATCCATCGGCGCGTGATCGCCGTTTGGCCGAAATGCAGGATAGCGGTGGGGCACCACGCCCGCGCCGTGATCGCTGAGGAGTTTGACAGATGCTGCAACCAAAGCGCACAAAATTCCGCAAGATGCACAAAGGCCGCATCAAGGGTGAAGCAAAAGGCGGGTCTGACCTGAACTTTGGCACCTTTGGCCTGAAAGCCCTTCAGCCTGAGCGCGTTACCGCGCGCCAGATCGAAGCTGCCCGCCGCGCCCTGACACGCCACATGAAGCGTCAAGGTCGTGTATGGATCCGCATCTTCCCTGACACCCCTGTAACTTCAAAACCAACCGAAGTGCGTATGGGTAAAGGTAAAGGTTCGGTCGATTACTGGGCATGCAAGGTCAAACCAGGCCGTGTTATGTTTGAGATTGACGGCGTTAACGAAGAAATCGCACGCGAGGCGCTGCGCCTTGCCGCGATGAAGCTGCCAATCAAAACACGCACAGTGGCACGCGAAGACTGGTAATTTCAGCTTCGCTTGTGAAAATCAAAACCCCCGCAGAGCAATCTGCGGGGGTTTTTCTTTAGTCCCAACGATAATTAAAGCTGACGCTGATCCGCTCATCCTCGGCCATATTCATCGGCACCTCATGGCGCAACCAGCTTTCCCATAGCATCACATCACCGACATTCGGCTTTACATAGATAAAGGGCTGTAATTCTGCGCGTGCGGTCTTGGCCCGCGTTGGGGCCGCCATCATGCGCGACAGGCGCGGGTCTTCCAGTTTCAACGCCGATGCACCTTCGGGCATTGCAACATAGGTCGTCCCCGAAATCACCGAATGCGGATGAATATGCGAGCTATGCGTGCCGCCTTCGGGCAGGATGTTGATCCATAAATCCTCAAGAACCAGAGCGCGGCCATCCAAATCGAATTCTAAATCCTTGACGAATTCAGCGACATGATGATCGAGAATTTTCACCAAATCCGCAAAGATCGGAAAGCGCCAAGGCAGATCGGTGAGCGAGGCATAGGACGTATATCCAGGATATCCGTTTTCTTCGCACCATGTTTGACCCGCTTCGTCATCCTCTGCGATAACGAGGCAAGATTGCTCTAACTCGGCCAAATCAAGGTGAGGGGCTGCCTCGTGCAGATTGCCGTGATAGAGGCGTGTGACGAATAAGGATGATATCTGTGCCATAGGCCTTCCTTAGATCAAGATGCGCCAAGCCGCGCGGAACGGATGACGGAACCATAGCCTAGGTCTAGGTGCGGGGCGAGGGTAGACCACAACCGCCTTTGAAAAACGCGGATAAATTCCCCCGTGGGGTTGCCATATGCCCAAGATGCGCGTATGTGCCGCCCCTATCCACCTACTCCAACGGAATCAGGGTGACGCTTTTTGCGGCCCTCCGTTGATTGTTGAAAAGGAAGACCAACGCGATGAACGCGCAAGACCTACGTGATAAAACGCCTGACCAGCTGCGTGATCAGCTTGTTCAGTTGAAGAAGGAAGCGTTTAACCTGCGCTTCCAACAGGCCACTGGCCAATTGGAAAACACCGCCCGTATGCGCCAAGTGCGCCGTGACGTGGCCCGTGTGAACACGATTCTATCTCAGAAGGCAGCAGCAGCCGCAGGGGAGGCCAACTAATGCCCAAACGTATCCTGCAAGGTGTTGTCACCTCTGATCAGAATGAACAAACCGTCACCGTGTCTGTAGAGCGCCGCTTTACGCACCCAGTGATGAAGAAGACGGTTCGTAAGTCCAAGAAGTATCGGGCGCACGATCCGCAGAACCAATTCAAAGTTGGCGATATCGTCCGCATTCAGGAATGTGCGCCAATTTCGAAGTCGAAACGCTGGGAAGTCATCGCAAACTAAGCGCTGAATTTCAGTTTAACGAAACCCTGGGGGTAATGTCCGCATCGGCGCCCCCAAAGGTCGGGAGATACCACTATGATCCAGATGCAGACCAATCTGGATGTAGCTGACAACTCTGGCGCTCGCCGAGTTCAGTGCATCAAGGTTCTGGGTGGATCCAAGCGGAAATATGCCTCGGTGGGTGACATCATCGTGGTCTCCGTGAAGGAAGCCATCCCACGCGGTCGTGTAAAAAAGGGCGATGTCCGTAAGGCCGTTGTCGTGCGCACCGCAAAAGAAGTTCGCCGCGAAGATGGCACAGCCATCCGTTTCGACCGCAATGCGGCCGTGATCCTCAACAACAACAACGAGCCTGTTGGCACCCGTATCTTCGGGCCAGTTGTGCGTGAGTTGCGTGCGAAGAACTTCATGAAGATCATCTCGCTCGCTCCGGAGGTGCTGTAATATGGCTGCCAAGTTGAAAAAGGGCGACAAGGTCGTCGTGCTTGCTGGCAAGGATAAGGGCAAAGAGGGTGAAATCTCTGCCGTTATGCCAAAGGCCAACAAAGCCATCGTGGACGGCGTGAACATCGCCATCCGTCACACCCGCCAATCTGCACAGGGCCAAGGCGGCCGCCTTCCAAAGGCGATGCCAATTGACCTTTCCAATCTGGCGCTTCTGGACAAAAACGGCAAACCCACCCGTGTTGGATTCAAGGTTGAAGACGGCAAGAAGGTGCGTATCGCCAAAACCACGGGGGAGGCCATCTAATGCTTGATACGGCAAACTATACCCCACGCCTGAAGGCGGCTTTTGCTTCGACTGTTCGCCCTGCGATGAAGGAAGAGTTCGGCTATAAGAACGATATGCAAATCCCACGTTTGGATAAGATCGTTCTGAACATCGGCGCAGGCGCCGAAGCCGTGCGTGACAGCAAAAAAGTCAAATCCGCTCAGGAAGACCTCAGCGCGATTGCAGGCCAGCAGGCCGTTGTGACCAAGGCGAAGAAATCCATCGCGGGCTTCCGTGTTCGCGAAGATATGCCTCTTGGCGCAAAGGTTACCCTGCGCGGCGACCGCATGTATGAATTCCTTGATCGTCTGATCACTGTGGCTATGCCGCGCATCCGCGACTTCCGCGGCGTGTCTGGCAAGTCCTTTGACGGCCGTGGTAACTACGCCATGGGGATCAAAGAACATATCGTTTTCCCTGAAATCAACTTCGACAAGGTCGATGAGGTTTGGGGAATGGACATTATCATTTGCACCACCGCGAAAACTGACGCGGAAGCCAAGGCGCTGTTGAAGCATTTCAACATGCCCTTCAATTCGTGATCGCGGGAGGAGAGTAGAACAATGGCAAAGAAGTCCATGGTTGCACGCGAAGTTAAGCGCCAAAAGCTTGTTGCGAAATACGCAACAAAGCGTGCCGCGCTGAAAGAAATCGCGAATGATGAATCGAAGCCGATGGAAGAGCGTTTTAAGGCTCGTCTGAAACTGGCAGAGCTGCCACGTAACAGCTCCGCCACTCGTCTTCATAACCGTTGCCAGCTCACGGGGCGCCCAAAGGCCTATTACCGTAAGCTGAAAGTCTCGCGTATCATGCTGCGTGAATTGGCCTCGAACGGCCAAATCCCCGGCATGGTTAAGTCGAGCTGGTAAGGAGGTCTGACAGATGAATGATCCTCTTGGTGATATGCTGACCCGCATCCGCAATGCGCAGATGCGTGGCAAGTCCACAGTCGTGACGCCCGCTTCCAAGCTGCGTGCTTGGGTTTTGGATGTGTTGGCCGATGAAGGCTATATCCGCGGCTACGAGCGCACCTCTGATGCCGCAGGGCATCCTGCGCTGGAAATCAGCCTGAAATACTATGAAGGCAGCCCCGTGATCCGCGAGATTAAGCGCGTATCCACCCCCGGTCGTCGTGTTTACATGAACGTGCAGGATATTCCGCAGGTTCGGCAAGGTCTTGGTGTTTCCATCGTCTCCACCTCCAAAGGTGTGATGTCCGATGCGAATGCACGTCAGGCCAATGTCGGCGGCGAAGTTCTCTGCACCGTATTCTAAGGAGGCCTGAAGCATGTCTCGTATTGGGAAAAAACCGGTCGGACTGCCTGGTGGTGTAACAGCCACTGTGTCGGGCCAGACGATCGAGGTGAAGGGGCCAAAAGGCACCCGTAGCTTTACCGCCACCGATGATGTCACAATCGCAGTCAATGACAACGCGGTTGATGTGACACCACGCGGCAAGTCCAAGCGTGCGCGCCAGCAATGGGGTATGAGCCGTTCGATGGTTCAGAACCTCGTCACCGGTGTGACGGATGGCTTCAAGAAAGAGCTGGAGATCACAGGTGTGGGTTACCGCGCCGCGATCCAAGGCAATGTTCTGAAACTGTCCTTGGGTTACAGCCACGATGTGGATTTCCAAGTGCCACAAGGTGTGACGGTGACAACACCAAAGCCAACCGAAGTGGTGATCGAAGGGATTGATCAGCAATTGGTCGGTCAGGTTGCAGCAAACATTCGCGAATGGCGTGCGCCCGAGCCCTATAAGGGCAAGGGGATCCGCTATAAGGGCGAATATATCTTCCGCAAGGAAGGTAAGAAGAAGTAAGGGCGACGAAGATGGCAAACAGCAAACGAGAACTGTTCCTCAAGCGCCGCCTGCGCGTTCGGAACAAGCTGCGGAAAATGGCAGACGGGCGCGCGCGCCTCTCTGTTCACCGCTCGAACAAGAATATCAGCGTTCAGTTGATCGACGATGTAAAAGGCGTGACTTTGGCCTCGGCATCTTCGCTCGAAAAAGATCTGGGCGTTGTTGGCAAGAACAATGTCGAAGCGGCCGCAAAAGTGGGCGCAGCGATTGCAGACCGTGCAAAGAAAGCGGGCGTGTCGGAATGCTATTTCGACCGTGGCGGTTTCTTGTTCCACGGCCGCGTCAAAGCTTTGGCTGACGCAGCCCGCGAAGGTGGTTTGAAGTTCTAATCCATGTAGGCGGCGCGCAAGTGCCGCCTCGATGATCGGGGAGAGGGCCTTTTATGTGCCCCTCACTGCGATTGACCAAAACAGGCGCGCGGGATGCGCCAGAACTGAAGGATGCCAAACATGGCAGAACGTGAACAACGTCGGGGCCGTCGCCGCGAAGAGCGCGAAGAAACCCCAGAATTCGCCGACCGTCTGGTCGCAATCAACCGCGTATCGAAGACCGTAAAAGGTGGTAAGCGTTTCGGCTTTGCCGCTCTGGTCGTTGTCGGTGACCAGCGTGGTCGTGTGGGCTTTGGCAAAGGGAAAGCCAAAGAAGTGCCTGAAGCGATCCGTAAGGCAACCGAACAAGCCAAGCGCAACCTTATTCGCGTGCCTCTGCGCGAAGGCCGCACCCTGCACCACGATGCGCAGGGCCGTCATGGCGCAGGCAATGTCGTGATGCGCACCGCCCCTGAAGGGACGGGGATCATCGCGGGTGGTCCAATGCGCGCCGTGTTCGAGATGCTTGGCATCAAGGACGTTGTTGCGAAATCATTGGGCTCGCAGAACCCCTATAACATGATCCGCGCAACCCTTGATGGTCTGCGTCAGGAAAGCTCGCCTCGTCAGGTGGCTGCGCGCCGCGGCAAGAAAGTTGCCGACATCCTGCGCAAGCCCGAAGCCGAAGTTGCGGCAGACGCCTGAGGAGAGTGAGCAATGGCTAAAACTATCGTTGTAAAACAGATCGGCTCGCCGATCCGCCGCCCTCAAGATCAGCGCGCAACGCTGATTGGTTTGGGTTTGAACAAGATGCACAAAACCCGCGAGTTGGAAGATACCCCTTCCGTGCGTGGCATGATCAACAAGATCCCGCATCTGGTAGAAATCATTGAGGAGCGCGGTTAATCCGCGCCCTTAATCCTGCCCCAGCTTTCTGGGGCGCTTTTGATCATTGTGCCGCGTTTGCCGCCACGGTCGCTCGGGTGGTAATTCCGGCTAAAGGAGTAGCGACATGAAACTGAATGAATTGCGCGATAACCCAGGTGCAACCAAGAAAGCCAAGCGAATTGGCCGTGGCCCTGGTTCTGGCAAAGGTAAAATGGGTGGCCGTGGTATCAAAGGTCAGAAATCCCGTTCGGGTGTGGCCATCAACGCCTATGAAGGCGGTCAGATGCCCCTCTATCAGCGCCTTCCAAAGCGTGGCTTCAACAAGCCAAACCGCAAAGAATTCGCTGTCATCAATTTGGGCCTGATCGAGAAATTCCTCGAGGCGGGCAAATTGGACGCAAAAGCAGAAATCACCGAAGATGCATTGGTTGCATCGGGCTTGGTGCGCCGCAAGTTGGACGGCATCCGCGTTTTGGCCAAAGGTGACATCTCGAAGAAAGTAACGATCACTGTCACAGGTGCTTCCAAAGCAGCGGTTGAAGCTGTTGAAAAAGCAGGTGGCAAGCTCAACGTAGCGGCACTAGCAGCGGCAGAGTAATCTGCCGCAGGCTTTCGACCAAGATGAGCCTTGAGACTTGCGGCTGAGCCGCATACATCAAGGGCAGGGTTTTTCGCGCCGCAAGATCGCAAGCTCGGTCTTGCGGCGCAATACATGATGAGGGGCGGTATGGCTTCAGCAGCTGAACAGATGGCGGCTAATCTGAGTTGGAAGTCGTTTGGCAAAGCGTCCGAATTGCGCCAGCGCATTTGGTTCACGCTTGGTCTTTTGATCATTTATCGGATAGGCACATATATCCCTGTTCCAGGGATTGATGGGCAAGAGTTGCGCAATTTCTTTGACGCGGCTTCTGCGGGTCTGGGCGGTGTTCTGAACATGTTCACAGGCGGCGCCCTAAGCCGCATGGGTGTGTTCGCATTGGGGATCATGCCCTATATCTCGGCCTCGATCATTGTGCAGCTGATGACCTCGATGGTGCCTGCCTTGGAGCAGTTGAAGAAAGAGGGCGAACAGGGCCGTAAGAAGATCAGCCAATACACACGCTACGGCACGGTCGCCTTGGCAACCGCGCAGGCCTATGGTCTGGCTGTCAGCATGGAGTCGGGCGGTCTTGCCTCGGATCCGGGTTGGTATTTCCGCGCGGCCTGTGTGATCACCCTTGTGGGCGGCACGATGTTCCTGATGTGGCTTGGCGAGCAGATCACGCAGCGCGGCATCGGTAACGGCATTTCTCTGATCATCTTTGTTGGTATCATCGCAGAAATCCCTGCGGCTCTGGCGCAGTTTTTTGAACAGGGCCGTTCTGGTGCCTTGTCGACGCCTATGGTTTTGGGCGTGATTGTGATGTTGATCGCAACGCTGTTTTTCGTGGTGTTCATGGAACGCAGCCTTCGCAAGATCCACATCCAATACCCCCGCCGCCAAGTCGGCATGAAGGTCTATGATGGCGGCAGCAGTCATTTGCCGATCAAAGTTAACCCTGCGGGCGTGATCCCAGCGATCTTCGCATCATCCTTGTTGTTGTTGCCAACAACCATGACGACCTTTTCGGGCAGTGAGGCGGCAGGGCCAGTTCTGTCATGGATCCTTGCAAATTTTGGCCCCGGTCAGCCCCTCTATCTGCTGTTCTTTGCAGGTATGCTGATTTTCTTCACCTATTTCTACACGCTGAACGTGGCCTTTAAGACCGATGATGTGGCGGACAATCTGAAAAACCAAAATGGGTTTATCCCGGGCATCCGTCCTGGTCAGCGCACTTCGGAATATTTGGAATATGTGGTGAACCGTGTTCTTGTGCTTGGTGCAGGGTATTTGACCTTGGTCGCCCTCTTGCCCGAGATTGTGCGCTCGAACTTGTCAATCACGGCTTATTTCGGCGGCACATCCATTCTGATTATCGTCTCGGTCGGCATGGATACGGTGCAGCAGATCCAATCGCATTTGCTGGCCCATCAATACGAGGGCTTGCTTGAGCGATCTCAACTGCGTGGCCGCAAAGGGACGGGCGCGGGGCGTGCCAAGCGCCGCACGCCACAGCGCAAATGACCGCGATTATTCTTCTCGGCCCCCCAGGTGCGGGTAAGGGAACCCAAGCGCGCCGCTTGGTTGAGGCGCGTGGCATGGTTCAGCTTTCCACTGGGGATATGTTGCGCGAGGCGCAGGCCTCTGGCACGGAAATGGGCAAACGGGTCGCCGATGTGATGGCCCGTGGTGAATTGGTGACGGATGAGATTGTCATTGGCCTGATCCGCGAGAAACTAGATGCTGGCCCTGCTGGCGGCGTTATCTTTGACGGGTTTCCCCGCACCTTGGCACAGGCAGATGCGCTTGAGGCATTGCTGGCCGAGATGGGTCTTGCACTTGATGCCGTGATTGAAATGCGTGTGGATGATGAGGCTCTTGTGGCGCGGATCACGGCGCGTTCAACCTGCGGTGGTTGCGGTGAGGTGTATAATGACATCACCAAACCAATTCCTGCCGATGGCACCTGCAGCACCTGTGGCTGTACCGAGTTCAAGCGCCGCGCGGATGACAATGAAGACAGTCTGCGACAGCGCCTGATGGAATATTACAAAAAGACATCGCCGCTGATTGGCTACTACTATGCCAAGGGGCATTTGCAGGCGGTGGATGGTTTGGGCGAGATTGATGCGGTCGCAAGCGGCATCGCAGCCATATTGGATCAGCTCAAATCTTAACCCCTATCCCCTTGACGGGGGAAGGGAAAAAGCCTATGCGCAGGCTTCCCAGTAAGGGAATCATCGGGCGGCTGCCGCCCGATAAATCGAAAAAGGTCTTGCGGCTTTTTTGCAGCAAGACCTTTTGGTTGTGAAAAAAGGTTCTGGGGCTACGGAACCGCAACGAGAGGAAAGATAAGTGGCACGTATCGCAGGGGTCAACATCCCCACAGCCAAGCGCGTTCCTATTGCGCTGACATATATCACTGGCATTGGCCAATCATCCGCATATTCAATCTGCGAAGCTGTAGGGATCGACCCTGCGCGCCGCGTGAATGAATTGTCTGACGCCGAAGTCTTGAAAATTCGTGAACATATCGATGCGAACTTCACCGTAGAAGGTGACTTGCGCCGTGAAGTTCAGATGAACGTAAAGCGTTTGATGGATTTGGGGTGCTATCGTGGCCTCCGTCATCGCCGCAACCTGCCTGTGCGCGGTCAGCGCACCCACACCAACGCGCGAACCCGTAAGGGGCCTGCAAAGGCAATCGCGGGTAAGAAGAAGTAAGGGGAGGCAGATAAATGGCTCGTGATAAGACCCGCGTAAAACGCAAAGAACGTAAAAACATCGCTGCCGGTGTGGCGCATGTGAACAGCTCGTTCAACAACACAAAAATCCTGATCTCTGACGTGCAGGGCAATGCGATCTCTTGGTCGTCTGCTGGCACGATGGGGTTCAAGGGCAGCCGTAAATCCACCCCCTATGCCGCGCAGATGGCCGCAGAAGATGCGGGCCGCAAGGCACAGGAACATGGTGTGAAAACACTCGAAGTCGAAGTGCAGGGGCCAGGCTCTGGTCGTGAATCCGCACTTCGTGCTTTGGCCGCTGTTGGGCTTCAGATCACGTCTATTCGTGACGTGACCCCAATCGCGCACAATGGCTGCCGCCCGCCAAAGCGTCGCCGCGTGTGACAAGTGCTATTTTTCTTGGGCCGCGTGCGCGTCACGCGGCCTGAGTGGTTATTTGATCCTCGAGCGTCTCTGGCCTTGGATCGGTCAGCGACAGGAATGGAGGCTCCACAATGATCCATAAGAATTGGCAAGAACTGATCAAGCCAACCCAGCTGGTTGTAAACCCTGGCACCGACCCTGCGCGCAAGGCAACAGCGATTGCCGAGCCGCTTGAGCGTGGCTTTGGTCTGACGCTTGGCAACGCGCTTCGCCGCGTTTTGATGAGCTCGCTGCAAGGCGCGGCCATCACCTCTGTGCAGATCGACAACGTCTTGCACGAGTTTTCCTCGGTCGCGGGTGTGCGCGAGGATGTAACGGATATCGTTCTCAACCTCAAAGGCGTGGCCTTGCGCATGGAAGTTGAGGGGCCAAAGCGCCTTTCCGTGACTGCAAAAGGGCCTAAGGTTGTCACCGCAGGCGACATTTCCGAAAGCGCAGGTATCGAAGTTCTGAACAAGGATCACGTGATCTGTCACTTGGATGACGGCGCGGATTTCTTCATGGAACTTACGGTGAACACGGGCAAAGGCTATGTCTCTGCTGATAAGAACCGCCCAGAAGATGCGCCAATTGGTCTGATCCCGATTGACGCGATCTATTCGCCCGTCAAGAAAGTATCCTATGACGTGCAGCCGACCCGTGAAGGTCAGGTTCTCGATTATGACAAACTGACTGTCAAAGTGGAAACAGATGGCTCGGTCACCCCTGAGGATGCCTTGGCCTATGCTGCACGTATTTTGCAGGATCAATTGCAGATCTTCGTCAACTTTGACGAGCCAGAAGCCGCAGGTCGTCAGGATGATGATGATGATCTCGAATTCAACCCGCTGCTTCTCAAGAAGGTGGACGAGTTGGAATTGTCAGTTCGCTCTGCAAACTGCCTGAAGAACGACAACATCGTCTATATCGGTGATCTGATCCAGAAAACCGAAGCCGAGATGCTGCGCACGCCAAACTTTGGCCGCAAGTCCCTGAACGAGATCAAGGAAGTGCTGTCTGGCATGGGCCTGCATTTGGGAATGGATATCGTTGATTGGCCGCCAGACAATATCGAAGAGCTGGCCAAGAAATACGAAGACAATTTTTGATTTCGCAAGGGGCGCGCGTGATGCGCGCCTCTCGCACCCCCTGGGCATCCCGCCCCAATAAGGAGAGAGACGCAACGCACGGCTCTCGGACAAAGCATGAAATGAAGGAGATTTAACCATGCGTCACGGATCTGGCTATCGCCGTCTGAACAGAACCCATGAACACCGCAAAGCGATGTTCTCGAACCTTGCTGGCTCATTGATTGAGCATGAGCAGATCAAAACCACCCTGCCTAAGGCGAAAGACCTGCGCCGTGTGGTTGAGAAGCTGATCACATTGGGCAAGCGCGGTGACTTGCACGCACGCCGTCAAGCTGCTGCTGCGCTGAAGCAAGACGCCCATGTAAAGAAATTGTTCGAAGTTCTTGGCCCCCGCTATGCGGAGCGTCAGGGCGGTTATGTGCGCGTTCTCAAGGCGGGTTTCCGCTATGGTGACATGGCGCCAATGGCAATCATCGAATTCGTGGATCGTGATCCCGAAGCAAAAGGTGCCGCAGACCGTGCGCGCCTTGCTGCAGAAGAAGCGGCTGCTGAATAAGCACACCCCTTTTGCGAATAGTTTTGAAAACCCCTCGCGCCAAACGCGGGGGGTTTTCTTTTTGCGCGACCGCGCATGGGGGATTTTCCTCTGCCCCTGCACAGGCTAG
>Ga0255782_10000512_pt1 | contig 35367 bp, 23 predicted proteins | sample 101ome_26_FD_179980 | JGI IMG/M metagenome (GOLD analysis project Ga0255782, IMG submission 179980) | Coastal salt marsh microbial communities from the Groves Creek Marsh, Skidaway Island, Georgia - 101408AT metaG (version 2) | ecosystem: Environmental > Aquatic > Marine > Intertidal zone >...
GTCTCGCCGGCGTCATCGCGAAATGGTTCGCCGCGAACCATTCTGGCGACGATGCGGACTTTGAGAGCGCGAAGCGTCGTCGACGACGCCGAATACGACGAATCTCATCGCGAATAATCTGTTTCGCAATCTGTTTCGCCATCGCGGCCGTCTTCTTCGTCTTCGCTCGTCGCCTAGCGTGAAAATCGAACCATGTTGTAGTAAAATAAAAATTCGGACATTTGATTCTTACTTAAGAGGAAAATAAGCAACATATAGAAAATGCGTTATAATATGATACCATCTACGGTTACTCATCGAATTAAAGTGGAGTTGCCTAAACCCTAAAAAGTTTATACGTGAAAAGGAAAAATACTTGATAGGCTTAAAAACGTTATAATATGATACCATCTACGGGGCTCGAACCCGTGACCACAAGCTTAAAAGGCTTGCGCTCTGCCAACTGAGCTAAGATGGCTTAAAATAGGTAGGGCTATTTTTCGACCGCTTTCTTACTACAGATTGTATCACTTTCACTTACGGGTGGTTGGTTGGTTGGTTGGTGTTCACCGAACAAAAAAGGACGGGACGGGACCGACGATGCTGTTACGCGTCGTGGTCGTGGTCGTCAATCGACGGTGCGCCGCCCGTCGTTATGACGACTGACCCGGAGAGCGCGACACCGCTGCGACCCACCGACGACGACCCCGATACGGATGCCGGTTCGCGGTCGGACTCGGAATCGCACGCGTCGGCGTCGGCGAACGCGACGACGACTTCACCGGCTTCGGAATGCGCCCGAGTGCTCGCGAACCAGCGAGACTACTACGCCGTGCTCGGAGTCTCGCGTCGGGCGACGAACGCGGAACTGAAGCGGGCGTACAGAACCCTGGCGAGGGTGTTACACCCGGATAAATGCCGGGACGCGCGCGCGACGGAGGCGATGGCGGTGGTGACGAGCGCGCACTCGACGCTGACGACGCCGACGCTGCGCGCGGCGTACGACTTGTACGCGTCCAAGTTCGCGGGAGGGAGCGCGGCGGACGCGCCGTCGTTCGGGGAGTGGCAGAGTAAAGAAGGTCAGGCGGCGATGCACATGCCGACGTGGTTGGTCAAGGCGTTGGCGACGCCGGTTTTGGGACAATTGATCGGGTTGTTGGCGTTCGCGGCGTTGTTGGCGTTGGGACTCTTGTTCCTGGCGCTCGCGTGCGCGTACTTTGTGGTGCACATGTTCTTTTGGTTGATTTGCTGTTTTGGATGCTGCGGGTCGTGTTGGCCGCGGTACGGGATCGGCGCGCGCGTGCACGAGAAGCGACAGGCGAGGTTTACGGAAATGATGAGGGATTACGAGCGCGCCGCGACGCAAGCCGTAGAGCGAGGCGACGAACCGCCGCACGCGACAGTTTTCTTCGCCCAGTGGAACGTCGATCACCCCGAGCCGGATTACCTCGAGATCATCCGTCTCGAGGACGAGGCGCGGGTGCACGCCGGGGCCTCGGCGAACACCGCCGGGTACGGTTCCGTGTAGCAGTAGTCGGTACCTAGTCAATAACAGTCAGCAACAACAGATATTTTCATATTTTCCAGCGCTGAAGACAACATCATCCTTTTCACTCCACCCGTGCGTTCGTCACACCTCGTCGGTCGGACCCATCGAACACCGCCGGCGACGATGTCATCACCCGACCGTCTCATCCGCGGCTCATCCGCGCAAACGAAAGAAGAGTCAGAGTCAGAGTCAGACGAAGACGAACCAGTGGCGGCGGATGCAGACGTCTTTGTGTACATTGTTCGCGTGCCGTTTCACCCGCAGAGACTGGGGAGGACGCTTCGGGAACACTTTGACGAGCTTCGGTTCGACGGCGGTGACGACGGTAACGGTGGGCTTCGCCGGGAGTCGAGCACCGGTGTGTCGTCGTCGGTTTTCAAAGGAGTGTACAGAGCGACCGGGGCGTGTTGGATTGCGTCTCGCCCGCGGCTTCCCGCGACGTTTGAGTATGAGTATGTCTACGACGACGATGATGACGATGATGTCGATATCAATGTTAGACAGCACCGGCGTGTCGTGAGTGTGTGCTGTGCCGATGGTAAAAGTTGGGACGCGTCGCCGCGAGGCGCGTGCGAAATTCCGGCGGACGCGACGAGCGCCGACGTCGTATTTTGCGGTGGAGATAGGCGGCAACACCTGGTGTTTGAGGGGTTTGATATAGATGCAATGAAGATTAAAGAGTGTTTAGATGCGTGCTTGCTGACGCACGAGGAAGATGCGGACGAGATGAATCACGGGAGCGAGTGGAAGGATTATTGCGGATGCGCCTTTCCGAGCGTCGGGCGAGTGCTCGAAGACGCCGGCGTCGAGGTGGTGGATCGCGGCGTGAAGCACAAGGTTTTCTTTCCGAGCGATGATAGAACTGCCACGGCGATGGCGGCGGCGACGATGACAGTGGCGGCAGAAGCTTCCTCATCTACCGACGCCGTCGTTCGGCTCGGAGGCGACGTCGGCGTGAAAGTTCCAGAGGCGTTTGAAATCCCTTCGACGACGACAACTACGCAGAGCAAAACGTTTCCAAACGGACAAACCGGGCAATATTTCCCCGACATGCCTTGTCTCGCGTGCGGTTCCCCGTGGTGGCTTGGTGAAGACTGGAATTCCCAGTGCGCCAATTGCGGCGCGGATGATAGGTGCTACGGCGCCGATCAACGCCCCGCAAAGGCGTACAGACGCAAGTACGCCGAATTCACTCGTGCGCTCGCGCGGTTGGCGTTGTAATTATTAGTCGTCACCGGTACTAGTACTAGTACTGTAGTCGATTGCGTAGTAGTAAATCGTTGTTGTTACAGCAGTCCATTCCTAGTAGTAGGTACAGTGGGTACAGTGGAAGATAACGCGATGTGTCAAATAAATTTTAATAGCCGTCAAACGCGTATCCGACAGCAGGCGGAGCTCTAGCCATCCACGTAAACTTGCCCGTCTTTGGATCCTTGATGCTCGACAGTGGCTCTCGCGAAAGTTGTTCGGGTAAGAAGTGCAACGGGCGTAATTTCCCACTCATCACCTCGTCCCAATCGATAGTGTCGTACCACGGATGGCCCTTGATGGCGCTCACGCCCGGGGCACGAATTCCCAATCGCAGCGCTTCGTCTCGCACGAAAATTTGCGAGAGCATGTCGTGCGCGTCGTTATCCATCCGTCTCGGCACTGGTACCGCCGCAAAGTCTGCGCGGACGATTCTCTTGTATAGCTCTCGGCGTTGGCGGTCTCTAAACGGTGGGAACCCGGCAATCATTTCAAACACGAGCACACCAAAGGCCCAAATGTCCGCCGCGCGCGTACAACCTTGATGTAAAATGAGCTCGGGCGCGAGGTAGTCGGGCGTTCCGCAAATGGTGTACGCGCGCTGACCCTTTTCCAATTTCCGCGCGAAACCGAAATCCCCAATCGTGATGGATCCGTCCGATCGTAAGAGGAGGTTTTCGGGTTTCATGTCGCGGTAGACGTACCCGGCGTTGTGAATGTACTCGAGTCCGAGTAACACTTGCGCCGTGTACACTTTGATTTGCCCGATACCCGGAAGACCGCTTCGGTTGAACAAATCAAACATGTCGCCGACGCAATCTTCCACGACGAGATAGAGCGCCCACGGATCTTGAAACGCGGTGTAGTAGTTGCACACAAAAGGAGCGTGCTTGAGCTCCTCCAAGGCTTTGCGCTCCGCCATGACGTGCTCCTCCTCGCCGTTTTCTATTATTTGCGTTTTGGGCATCGACTTGATGGCACACACCTTGCCAGATTCCGTGTGTCGCGCGCGGAGCACGAGACCAACCATTCCACGACCGAGAATGTCGATAACGTCGAAATCGTCGAGGGATTTGGACGATTGTAGTTGAGCCTCGATGTTGGCGTCGCGAAGCGTACCGCTGAGCGCGGACGCGCGGCGCTCCTTACCCACGTCTCTGGCGGACGGCGTCAGCGGCGGCGTCGACGGAATGTCTTCGAGTAACACTGGTAAATGATCAGCCGATGCCCCGCCAAACCTGCTGTGGTGGTGCGCCGCTTGTCTCACTTTGCTCGCAGATGATAACTTTTTTCCGAGTCGGCCGTGACCGCGCTCTCGAGATGAAGAAGAAAGAATCGTCGGCGAAGGAGGCGACGAATCAAGCAACGACGAGCTTCCAAAACTTTGCGTCCCCAGATTTGGCGCACTGGGGTGCGACGAGAGCGTGAGACCGGCGAGAGCGCTGTACGCGCCGCGTTGTCGGCCGTCGACGTTTGGGATACCAATGCCACCCTTTTCTTCCGGAGACGCCGTGCCGGCTTCGCCATCGTTCGAATCTGTCGGATCCACCGCCGCGACGCCGACAACTTGCAAAACAAAGTTTTGAGTACACGTGAGAATCACGACATCGGTAATGGCGATGAAGACGCCGTTCAGCGCGGTGTTCCCGGCGAGAACTTCGTCACCAAAGAAACCCCCATTAGTGATTCTTTCTCTTGTCGACGGCGGCGAATGTGAATCGCAATGCCGCGACGATTGTCGTTCGACGACGCCATCCATGACGAGAAACATCTTGGCTTGCATCCCCTCTCTGTAGATGACCTCGCCCGCCCGGTATGCGCGACGTCCACGTTGCACGAGCAATTCGCTCAACGCCTCTAAGCTAGCGTGTTCGAACGGCTTGAACACTGGACACGCCATGACGGCTTTGTACGCCGCCTCGCGCGACTGAGACATGACGTCTCGAATGACGCTCGCGAAAACTTTGCGTGTAATGCCAAGCATGACTGACTCTTCTGCGGCGACGAGCTTGGACTTCGAGGGAGTGGGTTCCATGAGAGTCTCCTCACCCCAAGTATCCCCTGGTTTGAGCGTCGTCCCTTCCGGGGAGACTGTCACTTTGCCGTCAATCAATAGGTAAAACGTATCGGCACCCTCGCCCGCTTGCATAACCGTCGTTCCCTCGGGAAAGACGAGTCGCGTTGCCTCCTTACTCAACGCCTCGACGAGGAGACCCGCAAGGCCAGCGTGTCGTACGGTGGGGATGGAGCGCAGTGCAGAAGCAAAGATGTCAAGTTCCCAGGATTGCGGTGGAGTGTGCTTATCAATGTATTGCGTGTTGGCGTTGGCCTCTTCGCCGCCACCCGGAAGCGACTGCTCCGTCGGAACGAAATCTGCGTCTCGAGGTATAGATATGCGCTGAGAAATCGCTCGCCGCGCTCGACGAGACAACAAGGCCGCCCTGATGAAGCTCAAATCAGCCTCCTTCACCTTGCCGTGCGTCGCCATGTCCAAAAGAAGAAAGCAATTTTCCACCGTATCACCGACGGTGTACAAATTACCTCTGATGACCGTGATACCTCTCGCGACGCATGCCTTGCAAAAATCCGCCATGAGACCGGGGCGATCGAGCACTTGTATCTTAATCTCCGTCGCATTCTCCACATCCTTATCGTCGAACGATAGCCCGTGCACGCTTCTCTCTTTGAAATCAAAAGTCTCGACACGTTCCTCATCCGCTGAAACGTCTTGCTTTTTCCCTCCGTACACCATATCCGAAGGATCTTCCTGCGCAATCTTACTCGACGTCACTCTCCCAGACTCGTTTAGCACCATATCCACCAACTCGTTCCTCACTTCCCTCGCCGCGTCTTCGCTAAGTTTACACCTGCTCTCCTCCTCACACACGTAGAGCGTGTACAACACACGCTTGCTGTCTCGCACGACTTCCGCCTGAACGACGTTGACCCCTTTCGCCGTGAGATAACTCGCAATCTCGCTCAACAACCCCACTCTATCAGCGCACTCGATCCGAATGTACGTGTGGTGCTCGTTCACCGTGTTGGTGACGCTCACGAGCAATCCAGAACGACCATCCGACACGTCCGCAGACGCGCGCGATGACGACGTCGCCCGCGCGTCGTCCTCCATCCCCCCGCTCGACGTTTTATGCCATCGCTTTGACGCTCGCGCGCGGCTCAAAAACTTGCCGAAAAGCCCCATGGCGTCTTTGCGACTTTTCTCGTCGAATGCGGACGCGCACGCGGTGCTCGACGCGCGCACGAGCCGAACCGAACGCGGTAACGAACAGACGCGTCGAAACGCGTTTCACGCCCCGTCGACGCGCGTCGAGACGCTGGATTCGAACGCGAACGCTGACGGGCGAGGAAAAACGAGCGGGTGGTTCCGTCCGTTTCTTCGATTTCGCGTGACGGCGGACGCGCGCGGTCTACTGACGCGTCGAAAGTTTAAAGTTGTCATGGTTGGCGGGAGTGTCTGTCGTTGTTGATTTATGCGCACAACCCTAACTTTTGGCAGTTTCGTATGAAAGGCCTCTGTAAGGGTATCGAGAGTAACGTCCATGTAGTGGTGAAGCGCACATACGACGCCCACACACGCCGACGCCCACACACGCCGACGCCCAAGACGCGCGCGGAACCGAGCTCACCTTAGTTTTACTTCGTTCTCGCGCACCGCAATGCCGTGGTTTCAGTGCAACTCGTGCGGGGACTCTATCAAAAAGCCCAAACTCAAGGCGCACTTTAACCAGTGCGCCGCCGAGAGCTTTTCCTGCATCGATTGCAGCGAGACATTTGACCGACGAAGCGTGGCGGGACACGTGTCGTGCGTGACGGAACACGAAAAGTATGCGTTGGCGGCTACGAAACCTGGGCAGGAGGGGATACTGGCGGCGTCCAAGGCGAGGAATGCGAATGGGGAGTCTGGCGGCGGCGGCGGCTCTAGCGACGGAGGAGTGTTCGGCGAGGAGTTTTTGTCGACGAGACCGCCGTGGAAGTGTTCGTGTTGTAATGTGTCGTGCACGAGTGTGGAAACGTTGATGGGACACGCGGCGGGGAAGAAACATAAGAGTAAGGCGAGGAGCGCGAGGGCTCGGGCGGCTGGTGAGAGCGGGCAGGGCCAACCGGCGAAGGAGACGCCGGCGGCCGACGCAGTAGAGGAGAAGAAGGAGAAAAAGGAAAAGAAGGAAAAGAAGGAAAAGAAGGAAAAGAAGGAAAAGAAGGAGAAGAAGGAGAAGAAGGGGAAAAAAGAAAAGAAGCGGTCCGGAGAGGATGAGCCCGCAAAGAAGAAGTCGAAGAAGAGTTGATTTCAGAGTTGCCAAATTTGTCTATAATAAATTACATGTTCGTGAATCCGCATGGCTGACTAAATGACGACGCGCACCTCGTCTAGGTCGGTGCATCTGTTAGACGTGAACTCGTATACGCCCGTCTTGCCGTCTTCGGCAGATCCTTTCGTGAGCGTAAGCACGTGATGGGTACCACCAAAGTCCATATAGAATTTGACAGGCGATTCAGAGAGCACGCCCCATTTTCCTTCATTCCACGGCGTGACGACGGTGCCATCGAGACGATAGACGATGCCCTCGCTACCACCCCACTTTCCCGGTGTCTTAGACGTTTTCGCAACGAGTATCCGAGCCAACTTAGAGTCAGAAATGCCATTGTCAGTCGGGCGCTTCACACACTCTTTCAAGTCTTTTCTGCCTTCGCCCCAATTCCAAATATCGATGGCGTTCGGCTTGCCATCCCAGTATTGCGCAATGACTGAAACCATGCGGTCGGGTTTCTCTGGGTGATAGTTGATGTGCACGCTCGCGGGTCTGTGATTCGGATACAAATCTGTGTCGAAGCGCATGTACCTGAAGAGGTACTTGGAATTTTGGAAGCACATATAGTTCATGATGCGTTGGCTAGTGCCGGAGTACACCTTGTGATTCGCTTGACCCCAGAGGTACACTTGCTCTTCATTATATGCGGTCTGATCCCACGTCCCCTTCTCGCTAGCCATCCGGTCTGCGAGTCGAGACATCATCGATTGCGTTTCGTGCGTCGCGGCAACGAAAAACAAGCCGCTGTTTCGCGCCATCAATCTTCGCTGCCCATTCCACGAGAAACCGTACGCGCTGTCGTCATCCCACCCATCCGTCATTCCTTCTACGTCTACATCGCGATAAATCAAGCGCTCGTTTTTCGCTCCCGGTCCATCGGCGAATGGGTCCTGTGTCCACACCACGTCGACGTCAGAAAGCAACACTGAAGTGCCAGTGGACACAAATTCGTTCAACACCTTAAACTTGAGCCCCGACGTGGCGTGGTTATCCGTCGATCCGGTGATCGATTGCAGTTCTCTATGATAGTACGGCACATCGCGCTCTTTGCACCACTCGGCGGTTTCCTTGTCGAGCGCGACGATGACGTAGTTTTCGATCCCAGTTCTCTTCAACCCATCAATGTACAGCGAAAGCATGTGAAAGATATTCTTGTTGCTCACCGCCGCGAGCACCTCTCGATTACGTGCTACCTTGCGAACGATCTCACACAAGTCTGGGTAATCATCGCACGCGACGGGATAATCGCCGTCGGGTTTAGCTATGTATCTCAGAGCTCTGGGCGAAGGACCGACTCGATCATTCGGACGAACGATGCCGCACTTTTCTGATCTAGATACGTGCGCCTTTGCGATCGTGAAAGTGGGATCCGCACCAATGAGGGCGTTCTCGTGTGTGCGCGCGCCATCCCAACGCGTCTTACCGTTGGGAATCGTCGCGACGCGCCCTTGCGCGCCGAAACACGCGCTGTCTAACATACGAAACGTCACCCCGGCGCGTTGGCGACCGTCGTGCGCGGGAAGCAACACCTCATCTGTGAACGCGTCCTCCGTGCCGTCGTAGTCCGACTTGTCGCTCGCAAGCCATTCGACCAAGGAGAGCGCGGCTTTCGTTGGTCGGAAGACGACAAAGGACGTTCGAATGAGCGGAACGACCATGGATTGAGAGTACTGCGACCATCCCATTTTCGGATCGGACATTCCGACGACACGCGCCTTTTGTTGCCCATCGTTCCTAACCGTCGCACTCACGTCGGCACCTTCACGCGGTACGTCTCTGAGTGGGTTCGATCCCAACTTGACGTCCGCCGACGCCAAGACGGCGGTGTGACCGCGTTTCAAGACCCAACTCGTCGTTGCCCAACCAAATTCGTCACCGTTCGCCGCGGGAAGATGCACCGGCACTCCCGCGCTGACGCACGCCCTCTTCTCGGCCTCGTCTCGCGCCGCGACGATCACTGCACGCGCCCCGGACTTTTTTGCGCTCGCTATCCGCGCGTCAACTTCTCCTCCAGCTATGACTAACACCCCAAACTCGGCCGACGCCTGCGGTCTCAAGGCGTCGAGCGTTCCGCACGGCGTCGCCTCGATCGCCTCATCATCCATCGCGCGCTCCCGCTTCGCACCAGGCGACGCGCACGTCGACGCCATCGACGCACTCGCTTCGACCGCTGGATGTTTCCGCGTCCACGACTCCGGCACGAAGAGCTCTTCGTGCCCTGAAGAAGTCGAAATCGAAGAGTCCACAACAGCGCCGACGCCGTTGTGGACGCCGTTCCTCATTGACGCCGACGCATCCATCACACGCGCGACGACGAAGTCTTCGCCCTTTCGCGACGACAAGTCCCTCGACCCAGCCTTGGTCGTCGTCATCGCTCCATCATTCCACGACGACGTGCGCACTCGAGCGGTTGATTTCACACCGATGCATCCGACAACGACGAAGACGACCGCGACGACGCGCACGATCGCCCGCGACGTCCCGCGTCGGACCGTTCGCGGTGTGCGCGACGTCGCCATGAAATCGCCCGCGCGGTCGTCGTCGCCGTAGTTGTTGGCGAGCGCGATGCTGTGGAGGGATTATTCGTTAGATGAACGAAAGTAGGCTTGAGCGCGTTGCGTATTTTAGAAATGTTGACATTGTCTGTCGTCGTTTACATCGTCGTCGACCAACTCGTCCCGCGGGTGTTGATCGGTGCCCCCGGGCGATCGTCCCCAGCCGCGAATTGCACGGCGCTGAGCAACTGCTCTACCTCTGGGTACGCCGTGGTGTCGATTCGAACTTCTCCGCGTAAAATCATGCGAGACGTCGGCAACTGCGCGTCCGGCACATTTGGATCGTTCAATCCGTAGTAATCCCGCGTATCGTCGTCCCGGGTGCTGAAATACGAAACCTCAAATCCCGCACCGACGAATACACCCTTCGAATACGAGTAGTGATGGACACCAACGGCTTTTCTAGTCTCTCTTCCGTTTTCATATTTGGAATCCATACCGATGAAAGCGCTTCCGTCCACCGACCGTCCGAGCGGACCCAGCGACACGCTCGCCGTCAATCCAACCTTGACGCTCTGTTCGCTGAAACACGTCTCCACCGCGTCTTCGGTATCCAATATGTACACTTGAGAATCTTCTTTATACCCGACGCCAAACATGCCCGTCGCGCCGCCGCCAGAGAGCGCCACCGGAGCGCCCCATTCCTCCGTTCCCGGTTTCTTCGCGATGAGCACCCCGTGCGTGAACGTTCCACCGCCGAAAAAACCCACGGTGTACGACGTGAGAAACGCCACTCCTCGGCACTTTTTCAAAGCGTCCGATCCAATCTCCATGTCCCCGTCCGCCGTGCCCGACGAGGTGTAATCTTCCAACATTGCGATCGCTCGCAAGATTTCTCTCTTCAACTGCAAGTGTTTACTGCTCATGATTGCTACGACGATTCGATTCGATTGAGTAGTATCTGCGCCGCGTCTGCACCCTGACAGAAACCGAAACCGAAACCGATCGGCCGTCTGTTCGCGAACGCGGCGTCGTCGAGTGCGGATGCAAAGACGCATTCACGAAACATTTTTAGTGTTCACCACAGAGAGAGACTGCGCTGAGTTTAGACTGCGACGCACGTCGTCGTCGCTCTGACGCCTCTGACGCCGGACGCCGACGATGGCGAATCTTCCGTGGAGGGAAGCGCGAGTGATGCTCGATGGGACGCCGAGACGCGTGGACGGGGAGACCATCGTGCGGGAGCACGTGTTGGTGCACAAAGCTGGCACGCCGACAGTTGCCGCAGAGGAGGAGGAACGGAGCGAGAGGGTGCGGCGCTCGAAGGAGGCGCTGTCGTGGATATCGTCGACGGGATGGGATGACGACGCGTTGTTTTTGATGGGGACGAGGGACCCCGAGGACGGGACGACGCTTCGGTGTGATGGGAATCCGGCAAAGGCGTCGTCGAGGCGGTGCGCGGGTGGCGTTTCGGCGTATTTGGACGACGCGACCGACGATGGATGCGCCTCGATGTTGTACGCGGCGCAGATGGAACTGTGTGAGAACGATCCAACGATTGAAAAGTTGTATCGTCCGGGTTTCATCGAGTTTTTGCGTCGGAGCGGGGCGGTGAAGAATAGACACGCGTGGGTGAACGCGTCGCGGCGGTGTCGGACAAATTGGCACTACGACAATTACGAAAACGTTTTGATTGTTTTGGCGGGATCGAAACGCGTCGAGGTGCGAGGTCCGTACATGAACGCGTTCGGTGGTGGTGATTGCAAAAGCATGTCGGGTTTTTACGCGTCGGGAACGGAGGAGTCGAACCACGGAATCGAGGGATTGGACAGGGCGGCTTTTTCGCTCGAGTTTGAGCTCAAAGTCGGCGACGCGTTCTACATTCCGAGCGGATGGGCGCATCGAGTCGAGAGCGAGCCGTTCACCGTCGCCGTGAGTCACTGGTGGAAACGGGATGACGAGCTGGGTGGTCCGCGCGTCGATGTTTCCATCGTCGCGCGCAAAAAGCGCTTGAGAGAGTGGGTGAGTGACTCGTTGACGAGCGAGCGAAGGACTCAGCGTCACACATCGTTGATGAAGGATTCCTATCATTTTCGCAAAGAATTTGAGCATCAGCTCGACATTATCGAGTTTTTCGACCACCCAGACAGAGAAAGCTTGATGGACGACGAGGTTGAGCGCGACGTTTTCGACGACATTCTCAACGCGGACGACGATTGCGTTCTTGAGCGTGTCGTCTGGGCGCCTCCGAGGAGAGTGCTCGAAACCTTCTTCCCGTCTGACAAGGCGCGAAAAGGAAACTGGAAGAAGACGTGTTCGTCAGCCAAGTACGGCTACGAACACGTCCCGCGAAACTTCACCACACTTCTCGAACTGGCGCGAGAACGCGCCGTCGCCCTCGGCGATTACTCTCTCGCGCATCGCGTCGACGTCGGTTTTCAAGCCATCGTCCACGCCATCGACGACTCGGTCGCGGTCCACCGAGCCGACTCATGCGTCTTGATGAAAGACGACCCGTGGACATTCGCCTACGAATGGTTCATCGGTATCAACCTCGACGACTGGCATCGCTGGACCAACGCGCGTCGAAACATTCCGCCGAATGCGTCGCATTATTTCCCTCGCTCTCGCGCGCGTCCGATTCCGGCTGATTTCGTCGCCGCCGTCGCGACAAACGCGCGATACGCCGTCGCCTATCGCGCATCCCGAATCGTCTCCGCGCACTTGGATTCCGGATTCGACGTCACCATCGTCGCGAGAGACGCTCCGGATGTCCACGGGCGCGATTAAACATAGAATGTAGGCTCAGATTTAGCGATTTCAATCCATCCACCCAACCGTCGACGCTCTATCCACAAAACCACGCGAGTAAAGCCCTCCACTCAGTCGCGCGCATCCTTTGGCCGAAGGGGTACACAGACACGCGAACCGGACCGGACACACGCGCACGATTATGATGACGGCGACAAACGTCACGAATGCGTCGATGCCCGTCGTCGCGCGCGCTGCAAGACGCGTCGTCGGGTCGATGAGGAGGAGGACGACGACGAAGCCTTTGAGGGTGCACCGAAACTCCGCCTTCACGACGACGCCGTCGAACCGATCGCTTACCGTGGTTGTTCGCGCCGAAACGAACGATGACGCGAGCGTTGAACGCACTGGTTCGGCGTTCGATGGGTTCTCCACCGCCCCGAGCGAGGCAGATGCGGCGAGAATCGGTGAAATGGTGGGTGAGATCAAGGATTACCTCAAGCTGTTGTACGTCAAGCGAGAAATGTCATTCAACGAAGTCAAGCTGACGATTGGGATTGAAGACCCGAGGTTGGCGGAAAACCGAGAGAGGTACGGGATCGAAGATGAGAGCGGGGTGAGCGCGGATGAAAAGGTGGCGACGCTCGAGATGATTGAGAGAGGAGAGACGCCGACGGATGCGATGGCAGTGGAGACGGTGCTGGAAGAGTTTAGAAATTGGCCCGGATTGGACTCGATGTCGGCGCAGGATAGATTGGATGATGGACCGTCAAGGTATGAAGAAATTGCGATGCGTTCTGCGGGGATTAAGACGGCGAATCCGCGTCGACAGCGGGCGGCTGAGGCTGATGAAGAGGAGAAGGAGGGTACGATTTTTGGATTTTTGCCGCTCTACTTGGTGAGTGCCGTGCCGATTTTCATTACGATTTTCGCCGTGGGCATCATGTTTGTGAACTCGTTGCAATAGTCAGTCGTTTGCTTTATAAGACAAGTGTTGTTAATATGCTACCTTATGCTATCTGCTCTTCAATTCGCGCGGTATGCTACTATCTAAATGGATTTTTCTGTCGAGCGAGCCTCCTGGATTTCGCCTTGCCAACGAGTCGCGGAAAGGCATAACGAACGAGCGCCACCAAACCGGCGATCCAAGAGCACGTTCCGAAGGTCCAGAGTCGAAACATGCGCTTTTCGTGTTCTTCGTCCGGAACGCGTACCGTTTCCGGCTTTGCGTCGTCGACGCGGGGCTTTTCGAGCGTCGGCGGCGTGTGCGTCGTCTCTTCGACGACGCGACTTGCCTCGTCAACCTTTGGGGTCGTCGTCTGTGGTTCTCGAAGCGCTCTGCGAACGGACTTGACCTCGGTTTGGACGTCGCACTTTTCCTTGTTGTACTTGTCTACGGCTTCGTTGATCATCTTGACGGTGATGTGCCTCACCTTGTGAGCAACGTACTCGTAACGCTGCGCCCGGGACGCGTTTGACGCAAGATCAACCGGCATGTCTTCGACTGGAAAAGGGGTTTCGTTCCGCGTTTCACACGTCATACGCTGCCTCTTCCCTTCGGCAGAGTGTTTGTCCCACTCGTAACCGTTCGTGCCGCTCAATTTGAGACCGTAATGTATAATGTACGGATCGGCGCTATCGCGATCCCAAGGCCGCATTCCCGCATACAGCTGTGTCGACCTCATGACGTTGTGTCGAAGTCCCGCGACGCCGCATCCGAAAATGAAACCATACATCTCACTAATCCAAGGTCGCGGAGCATCCTTGGAAACGTACACGTCCCCCGTACCTTTGTAAGGAAACCAGACTTTCGGTTCCATCCTCACCTTTGCCGTGTACTCCAACCAGTACGGCGTCATCTTTTTAAAATCCTCCGCGTCGAAAATCTCCCATCCACCAACGCGTGCCAATCTACTCTCTACGTCCTCGTCCACGAACCACTTGGCCATGCCGTTATCAACACCGACGAGGTATCCGTACTCTCCCGCTGCCGTCGTGCCTTTGCTCGCCGGAATCTTCTCCACAGTTAACGGCTTCAACAGCAACATATCCGCGTCGAGCTTGACGACCCACTTCCTATCGGTAAACTCTGTATTCTGTGCCCAGTGATTCATCCCACCCGGCAAGTTGTACGCCGCGTACCAATCGTCCACGTCGCCCAAGTTTTCCTTGCCGTAGCGTGTGTAATCCGGACACCGAACCGTCTCTGGAACGACATCAAAGTGTCGGTACTGTTCGTACTGCGCATCCGTACACGAGAGTAACCGCGTCAAACGTCCCGGTGAGCCTATCGCGCGCCAGGAGTCGTACAACGCGCGCGCCTGCCACGTCATGTACGGCGCGCAGTCGGCTGAGAAGACGTAGTGGTAGTCATCGATCTCGCGGTTCGCTGCGTCGGCACCGGGCGCGCCGAGGTCAACGAGGGCGACGACGAGGAGGAGGACGACGACGTGAAAGCGCGCACGCACGCCGAGCGTTTCGCGACTGGCGCCGACGACGCGATGACTCGGCATCGCTGCGGCAGACAGTGAAGATGGTTTTCTGTCTGTCTTGTGTACTGAAAAAGTGGTTTTACATGTGAAACATACAACGGACGAAACCAGCGCGGATGCTCGAACCAAGAATTTCGTCATCTAGATCTATGTGTACTAAGTGTCTAGCATCCACGGCTCGGCGGCAGCCATGGCGGTCTCTTTGGATTTCACGCGCCGCGAGAGCGCCTTGACGTTGTGCGTCTCGCGCGAGAGTTTACGCTCGAGCTCAACCAATCTCCTTCGATCGCTCGCCCGCGCGTCGTCAACCGCCTGGAGGGCGTCGCGTAAAAACGCAATCGTCTCGCTTGCCTCATCTAAGAGGGCGTCGGCGTCTCGCTTCTCGGCGGCGAGTCTCTGTTTCTCTTCCGTGAGACGCTCGACGACGACGTCTCGCTCGGCGTCGCTGACGCGATACGGCGACGGCGTCGACACCGAAGGCGTCGGCATCGGCACCGGCGTGGTGCGCGGACTCTCTTCGATCGGCTCACTAGCGCATGCGAACCGATTCGAGACGGGCGTGCGCTTAGGCGTGTGCGGCACGTCATTCACGTCGGCTGTGTCGCCGCTAAGCGTTCGGCGTGTCAATTCGTCCGCGTAGTAACGCAAGGTGGAAAATCTCTCAGTCACGCCTCGCCGCACCCTGACTGAATCATCGCGAGACACCAACCCGACGAACACGAACGTCCCGGCGAGAATGAGACAAATGGTGCCGATTTGAAGCGCAAAAATCACCGCGTTGGCAGCCATGCGCAACGAGCTCGGCAACACGTACAACCACGCGCCTGCGACGTACACCACCGTCGATGCCAAAGCCGTCCGTCTCACCCAAGGAGTGTTCACATCGATAGCCTTAAACGCCTTGTACGCGTCATCCACCGCTCTGGCGATCGAGGACACGTCATCTGCGCCCGAACCGATGCGTCTTGCCACAACCGCCTCCTCCGCCGGCGACCGCTTGGACGTCTTCCTTCGTCTCAACCGTTCCGTCGCCCCGAACCATCCGGCGCTACCGACGCCATCGCCCACTGGGGTCAAGTATCCATCGTCCGTCGTCTCTCCACCGCGCGCGCTGCGCTCTGACCCGCTCTGCGGGCCCGCGGTGTCGTCACCAGCCGGTGTCGTTGGACACCGTCTGTGTCGATATTGATCGTCACCGCTCTTCTTGTACCGCGGGTAGCCGACGCAGGTGCGTCCGCAGAGGACGCACGGCTTTTTAACGCCGGCGCTGACGACGGCGGACCGGTTCGTCGGTACGTCGGCGTCGGCGCGCATCGGGTCGATGGACGCGTCGGCGTATGCGGTCGCGCGTCGCGTCGTTGTTTGACGCGTGGCGAACGAATGCTAAACCCTAACACAGCGTATTGTGGACTTTTTGAGAGTATCCAATAACGAACGTTTGGGTATTTATCGAAAGCCATTTTTTCAACACCCTCGCGAGCACGGCCGCAGTGTCGCGCACGTCGAGAACAAACGTCGCGGGCGCGGGCGCGAGCGATGCGAGGCGAACGCGCACCCTTGTTGGCGTCCCGCCACGATCTCGAGGCCGCGGGAACGTCCGGTGAGAGCGGCGGCGACGTCGTCGCTGACGAACGATCGAGGAATCATGGTGTTGACCACGAAGTCGAGCTCGCGCACGCGAGCACAACGTCGCGACGGCGACGCACCGGCGTCGTGTTCGTCGTTGCGAGTGTCGTCGCGGTTGGATTGATGGCTGTCGCGAGCGGTGGGGACGTCCGGGGCGGCGTTGGCGGCGGCGTCACCGGCGTCGCAACGCTCGGAAGCCACCACGAAAGCAAACACGAAATCGTTGAAGGGTCGACGAAGCACTGCGAGAACGCCGCGGCGGATAACGCCGCAGGGACGTTTCAGGTGCAATCGAAAGATTGCGCGGATTCCACCGCGCTCCCGGGGTGCGTAGGCAAGCGAAGCGTGTGTCGATTTTGCCAGACGCACATGGCGACGAATCGCAACCATGACTGGCCGCTGTGTCCAGCGCTCTTGTGCGAAGAAAAAAGTGTGTACGGATGCAAGGGTTCGAAGAAGGAATCCAAGCGCGAGATTGCGTGGAGAGTATTGCGCGAACACGTACTCGATCACAACAAAATGGTGGATGGGGTGAAGATTGGCAAGTGTTCGACAAACACTCAAGACAGAGACTTGGGTCGCTTCATGTATCACGACGAGCAGTGCGAGACGCAAGGCTTACCAGGATGCATGGCCACCGGGAACAGCCCGTGTCGTTTTTGCAACGTCAAGGATGCGAAAAAGGCTAATCGGGATTGGCCCGATTGTCCGCTGGTGGTTTGTGAAAAGTACAAGCACAAATCGTCCAAGTGCGTAAAGCTTAAAAAGTACGACGTGCCGAGCGAGCATCCGCCAGAGGATTGGGACATGAAGGGTTTGCCGGATGAAATTCACATTGGCGACGACGAGGAGGATGAGGAAGACGACGACGAATATGAGAGCGGATACCAGGATGCAGATGGCGACGACGACGACGACTCAGAGTCTCAAAGGACGCACAAAAAGATTGAGGACGAAGACGACGAAGACGAAGAGCCGACGACGCATTCGTTGAGTTCGAGTCACAAATACTCTAGCCACCACCACCACCGTCACCACCATCACGGTCACTCGAACGACGACGACGACGACGACGACGACGACGACGACAATTCATACTACAACAAGGATGAAAATCACCCCGTCGAGAGCGAGAAAGTTGAAAAGTTGGGTCAAGAGGAAGCGACTGAAGAGTTGGAGGAGCAACGCGAGAAGCGATGGACCCAAGCCACGGATCTCGACTCGCAGGTGTTTGACTCGTTCGGGGAGACGCAGGCGAACGCGCTCTAAACGTAACGATTACAACATACTACAAGTAGCCTTGATAATATACACAAACAAATCTGTACTCTACACTCATAGAGCGTCGGCGCTCGTGGCGATTCGGCGTCGTTCGTTGAAGACGACGCTCTGCACGAGAATCGTCGTGTCGAGCGCCACCGTCCCAAAACTACCCACCAACCACGGCAACGCGCGCATGATATCCCCGCGTGAGGAAATCCCAAACAAAACAGACGCACCGTACGATACGTTGGCTGTGATCGCGAGCGCAAACATTGTCAAGCTCAATCCTTTGACGTTTTTCCTTTGCGCGTTTTTCGCGATTTGCGCGACGCGTCCGCCCAAGTAAAACACCGCGGCGAGATACCCCACGCCCCGTCCAAAGTGTTGCATCCACGCTGGATTTGAATTATAATCGCATGCATCGCTCGGGATCGTATCCATCAATACTCTCGACGTCGCCACGTCGCTATTTGAGCGCATCATCGACGCGAGTACCGTCGACGCGACGGTGGCTCCGGTGAGAACAAAACCGCCGACGGGCGACAACGGCGCGCGCGTCGATCCTCTCCGCACGTCGTACGTCGTCTCAACATCGTCGTCGTCACCATCTTCATCACTATCTCTAAGAGCTTCGTACATCGATCCATCCTCGTCATCCAAAACTTCGTCGTCGTTGTCCGAGCGCCGGTTCGAGACGTCGCCGTGCGACTCGTAAAACACGTACTGCGTCAACAACGCCACATCACTCAACACAAAGTACACCGCCGTGTACGTCTGCGTCGGTGCCTGATCCCCCGTTGCGATGCATCCAATGAGGTTAAACGCGTCCCCGGCGAGCCACTGGGTGAGAAACCACGGGGAGAGCCCGCGGGCGGAGGATGTTCGGGCGTTCATGATGAGCTGTGGGATTTGCGCGCACATCCAGGCTGCAATCGTGAGTAAACCGAGGTAGAAACCGACGAGTTGGGCGTCGGTGGAGACGCACTCGCGAAAGGTGAGGCGGATCCAGTCGAGGGCGTCCGCGGATGGGCACGTGCACGGGGGCATGGCGGAGCTGACGGGTTGGGGGCGTCGGGAAGTGAAGAGGGCACCCAAGAGAGTTGTTTTGTTTTTAACCGACGCGCGCGCTGACGAGTTGATGGGAAAACACTATCAATGAAACGAATAGCTGGTACGGTACCTGTTACATGTTGGATGATAAATTCTTGAGCGCCACCTTGGCGCGCAAAGTTGAGAGTTGGTTGTCGAGAACGGAAACGCAAAGCCGGAGACGGTCCATTAAACCGTGGTCGGTGGACATGGCGACGGCGCGACAGGCGATGAGCTTTTGTAAATCGCTCGCGGTGGACGCCGGAGCAATCTGAAGAACGGCAAACGAGAGTCTCTCCGCGCGTGTGAGGCCATTGTGTTGAAACCCGTCTGGGAACTCGGTCCAGTTGGCGTCGTCCATGCTCACGGGGTTTTCGATGCGCTCAACCGTGACGGGAGGCGCTTCGACCCACTCCATCGCGGACCGTAAATTTCCCATCTCCTTGTGCGTCCACATCCCACCGTCATCTTCCTCCTCGTCTTCGCCCCCGCCGACGACGCCGCTCAAAGATTCACGAGCGCCATCGCTCGGTTTATCCGCCAACATCTTGTCGCTCAGCGCCAAGATATCCTTGACGGAGTTTTCAATGTAATCCGTCACTTCTTTGACTTGCGCGAGCTCGTCCTCGCTCGGCACGTAGGTGCCGACGTCCCCCATTTGCGGAATGTGCGTAAACACCCCAGTAATGTACGGCTCCCTCCCAGCGATATCCTCCAGCTTTATCCTCGCCTCACCCACGACTTCCACTCTCGCCCCAACCTCTTGTCTGTGCACCGCCTCTATCCGCGCCAACGTCGCCGAAGCGTTCACCCGCAACCCTTCCTCGTCGCCCCCTTCCGACGGTAAAAAAGTCAACTGCGCGATCAACCCACCCGTGTCCCCCATAGCCTTTTCTAACAGCGCCAAAAACCGCGCTTCGTACAGGTGCAACGTCATCTTACTCCCCGGGAGCAGCGTCTCCCGCTGGGGAAAGAGCAACGCCGGCACCTCCGTCTTCGCGAACTCCTTCGCCATCGCCGCGCCGTAATCGATGTACCCACCCGGAGACGACCCCGCGTCACCGGCTGCGGCGGCACCACCACCACCGCCGCCGCCGCCCTCACCCGCTCCGTCCTCGTCCGCCCCGCTCGCCGCCGCCGCGACGACGACGACGACCTCACCCCGACCATGACCCCGACCACTACCGAAGCGCCGGCGCCTCGCGCACCGAAGCGTCGCCGTTCCGCGCGCGCCTCTCCTCCGTCGTCCGCGCGCGCCCACGACGTCCCTGGTCGCCGTCGTCGTCGTCGCCGCCGTCGTCGTCCCACCGCACCGCATCGCCGATCGTCGCCCGACGTCGCCCGACGTCCGTCTATCCGTCCGTCTATCCGTCTTCTGACGTCGACGCGCACGGGGCCGCTCCCTTCCCGTTCTTCCCGTTCCCGACTCGAAATCGAACTCGAAATCGAAATCGAAATCGAACTCGAACTCGAACTCGACCGACCGACCGACCGGGACCCGGTCGAGTCGGGTGAGGTCGGGGTCGGGTGAGGTCCAGTCGGTGAACGGGGCGGGTTTTTTTTTCTTCATCTCCTCGCACTGCACACTGCTACTCGTAGAGGGTGGAAATTTCGAACGTTGGCGAGTCGTCCACGTCGTCGTCGTGCTCTCGTCGTCGTCGTCGTCCACGTCGTCGAGGGAGGGAGGGCACCGGCGACGCGGGTCTTGACGGGAGAACGCGACGCGTGGTCGTTGGAGCGACGACGGTGCGACGACGACGCGACGACGACGCGTAGGACGACGACGGGTCTCGACGGGCGGTACCGGACGGGATACGCGGAGCGAGCGCGAGCGCGTGCGCACACACGGAGACACCGCGTCGGTTCGGCGAACGTCTCTTCGCTTCTCGACGCGCGAGACGGGCGCGAGACGGGCGGAGGAGATTTGAATTGATTTTGATTTGATTTTCAAACGAACGAACGAACGAACGAACGAACGCGTGGGTGAGCGGTGACGACGACGAGGGCGGGTTGATAAAAAGAACGAGAGGAACATGAGCGCGATCAACGTGACTTCGGTGCAAGTGCTGGTGCGTGCGATGCTTGGATTTTGAACCGCCCGGATGACTGTTTTTTTTTGAAATCGCGAGCGCGGGGCGCCCGACCCGACCAGACGCGTTCGAGAGAGAGGTTTTAGCCGTGGAGCGCGTTCTGACGACGCGTTTTCTTCTTCGGCGACGCAGGATAACCCCCAGTTCTTTGTGAACCCGTTACAGTTTGAGATTCAGTACGAGTGCTTGCACGACCTGCAACACGGTGCGTTTCCGCTTTGCCCCGCGCGCGACAGCTGAAAATTTGAAATTTGAGCGAGACGCGACGATCAGCCTCGGAGGTTGGATGAAGGACGCGAACGACGATGGGAAACGATCCGGGAGGACGATGACTGACGATGAATTTCGGTTAACGCCGCAGATCTCGAGTGGAAATTAACCTACGTCGGAAGCGCGGAGGATGATAAGTGCGATCAGATTCTGGACACGGTGCTCGTGGGACCGGTGGTTCGAGGCGCGTACAAGTTTGTTTTCCAAGCCAACCCGCCGGATGTGAGCAAGATCCCCCAGGAAGACATCCTAGGGGTCACCGTATTGCTCGTGACTTGCTCTTACAATAACCAAGAGTTTATCCGCGTCGGTTACTACGTGAACAATGAATACGCCGACGAAGAGTTGAAGGAAGACCCGCCGGCGCAACCGCGCATAGACAGAATCGTCCGCAACATCTTGGCTGAGAAACCGCGAGTGACGCGCTTCCCGTGCGACTTTGATTCTCAATCCATCCCGGGTATCGAAAACGCCGGGGCTGAGGATGAGATGATGGCGGATGAAAACGCCCCGGCGCAAGCCATGCCGGGGGTTGACTTCTCCAAGGAGCAAGGCTTCTTCTCGCAACAACAAGTTCCGGGACAAATGCAACAAGGTTTATGGTGATGATGAGAAGAAGGGTGAGATGACGCACTACGTGTAGGTATAATACTAGCGCAAATTGAATTAAAAACATCAGTCTGTTTACTGTATTGTACATCTAATTGACTTCTTCGTCTGCTCTCACAAAGATTGGAAGCGTACCAAGAGGCGCGGCAAAATCTTCAAGCCAACGTGGCCCGACGTGAATCTTGCCGTTTGACATGTCTCGCCACTGGCCTTCGGTTAAATAAATGGCTCGCTGGTTCGCACCTCTGCAAACGACGGGCGCGACAATGACGTCTTCGCCAATGGCAAATTGATCCGCGATGCGAAACGTCTCGCTATCCTCTGGGTCCAACCACCACAGCGGCCGGCAGATTGGCTCGAGAGATTCGACCGCCTTCTCGCTGTGATGCACGAGCGTTTCGATAAAATGATCGCGCATCTCCAGAGCGGACGCACACAGCTCTTTAGCAGCGCTACCCGCGGCCCAGGGCTCGAGGGAGAATTGCATAGCCGGCATGAGGGCGTTCGCCTGCGCCCACCTCACGAGAAGCTCGCTGTCTGGGTGGCGCCCAAAGTACGCGTTCCCGCCGATAATGTCGGGCAAACAGAACGGGTATCCAAGTACACCGGAAGTGAGCAAGGTTGGGATGATTGACCCAAGCCCATTTTCAATTCCCCATTCGGAGAACCTGTCGCCCATGCGCACGAGAGACGCGTTACCCGTGCTATTGTGTCCACTTCTCACCTCGGCGAGCTCAAACTGCGAGGCGACGTTGTTCACCCAAGCGCGAGTATACTCGGACGGATGCGACAGTGGCGTGTGTGTGATGAATCGTCTCGGCAAGAAGCACGGTTCACCCGCATCAAACTTGAAACCATCGATGCCGTGCATCTCTTGCAATCTCTTCAGACGAGAGACAAACCAATCCACAGCTTCTGGGTTCGTGACATCGAGAGCCACCACGGGGGGCGACTGCCACCACTTGAAGAATCCGTTCTTAATACTAGACTCGACGAAATAACCCTTGTCTTTGCCTTCACGGTAAGCCATGGTGTCCTCGGCGATGAAGGGCATCACCCACACCGTCACCTTGAATCCCATCGCGTGAAGCTCTTCAACCATGGCGCTCGGGTTGGGAAACTTCTTCGAGTCAAACTCCAAGTCACCGTACCCACACTGCCACTTGTCATCAATCTCAATCACGCTCGCGCGCATGCCGTTGTCCAAAATCTCTCGCGCAAAGCTCAACACTTTCTCTTGCGAGACGTTCGTCTTCATCTTTGCCCACGTCGTCCAAATCGGAGCGCGAATCACCTCGGCCGGAGGCGCCGCTTTCGGTTTCGGGAGCGTTCCGAGCACGTTCATGGTGGCCAATTTCACGTTTTTATTGGCGCATAACGCGACTCGCATGTGACGACGCGTTGCGTCCACGTGCATAGGTGACTCCCATCCGACGAGCGGGTGGTTCATGCTAAAGGGGCCGTAGCCTTTGCGGAAAGAATCTCGAGCTTGGAGCCGTAGCAGCCCATCACCTTCTCGCTGCTTCTTATGAAACGGCAATATCGTTCGCGTCGCGTTTTGAATGCCGACACCAAACTTTCTCTTGCTCATGATGGAATCGATCCACGTTGCCGAGGGTGCATTCAGGCCGACGTGAAAGTAAGGCGTGTCCGGATCGGCGACAACGGCAATCCCCTTGCTCGTCACCCAGTGCGAAGACACCAGTGTGTTGAGTCCATTTGGCCCGTTATCAAACGGGTAATGAGGGCCAATCTCGATGCAACCTTCATTCAATGGCCAATGCTGCGCCATGAGGTGCGAGCCTCCGTACACGTCGCCCATGCAGTCGAGGTCCACGGTGATTTCGGCATTCGTGTGAAAGAAATCCCCGTCGACGACGGAAAAATCCAACACGAACCCATCCGTGAGACCATCACACCACCGCTCACCGCTCACCGTCGAGCTTGGCCGAGCCTCGAGCATCGCTCGCCCTCCCCAGTCTATCCTCGCCGTTCCGTCGCTCGACGTAACCGCCGCCTGCTCGGCCGTCACGCCCAACGGAAGCGTACACCTCGCCGAACACACCAGCTCCCCACCTCTTCGCAGCTCAATCACCCCACTCACCTTCACGACGAGCATCGCGTCTCCGCAACGCATCGTCACCGCGACAGACTCATCCTGTCTTCTCTTCACTCGAGCCGGCGCGACTCGCCCGCGGGCACCCGCGCGACTCGCCCGCCCTGTCGGGTCCCCGACCGTCGTCGGCGGAGGAGGCGCCACCGGTCCCACCGTGAGCGCCCGCGTCGACGTCCCCTCTCGCAGTCGCACCTTGCGCGCGATCGATCGATCGCCCGCGTCCGATCCCGGGACTACACCGCTCGAACCGCCAGTCTCGGTGGTGCCGACTAGCCGAGCCGCTCTCGGGGTCGACGCGCCCCTCGGACGCGGCGCTCTCAAAGGTTTCGACATTCGCGTCTCGGTACCGCTCGCGCGCCACCCCGTGTCGACGAAGTGCGCCGATGAATGCGACAAAACTCCTCGCATCGAAATTGCGCGTGAGTTGTGCCCGGGACGCGTCGCCCGCGGCGTTCGCGGCGTCGCGCGAGACGTCGTAGGTCCAAAGCTGCGCATTCCCACGGTTGACCGTCGTCCGCGGCGCGCGCGTTCGTTTCAAAGGTGACGACGCGATGACGGTGCGAATGCGACGAACGCAGCCGCGGGAGAGTAAAAATGTACCCCCAGAGTTCTTCGCGCGCGTCGGTCGCGGGTGACGTCGGCGTCGTTCTGTGACGGGTACACTTTTGTCGTCGCAAGATGCACATTTGCCGCGTCAGCAAAGCGTGTTCGCGAGTATCTTTCGTGGAATGGTATGCATACTCTATTGTTTTTAGATGTATCAATATGTGATCTGACCGTTATCTGTTTGTTTTTGGAAACGTTCGGCTACAATTTGCTTGAATATACATCCGATTGGATAGATGTCGTGGGAGGTGCACTTTTTCCCATGGAAGCGCTAGAGCGTGTCTCGATCACTTCCAGGTGGCCATGACGGCTTTCTTTTTGGCGTCGTAATCGCGCATATGCGTGGAGTATTCCTCAAAGTTCCAAGCGCTGGGCACGCGACCGCCCATGTCGTCATCCGTCTTGTGCGCGTGGAAGACGGAGGACATGACAGCTTTCGCCTTGGCCTTGAGTTCGGGACCCTTTCCTCGGCTGACGAACATGATTTTCGTGTACGTCTTCGGGTCGATAAAAGGAGAAATCATGGTCCAGAAGACGCGGAAGATGGTGGGCGGGTTGAAGCACACTGCAAGACCAAGGCGTTCGGGATAATGGTTCTGCAAAATGCTGAGCGTCTCTCTCGCCGTGCTCATGGAGACGGCATTCTTGCGAGACCAATGCGTAAAGTTGATGAGGATCACGATTTGCTCCGGGGCGAGATCGGCGTTGCGACCTCGCGGTTGTCGTTCTCGCATGGGCTTCCAGAGAATGTTCTCTAGCATGTACACCAAGAATTTGATGTTGGTTTCATGATTGAAGGTATTCTCGCGATCCGGACGCATGACGAGTACCCTACGCTCGCGCCTGTCTCTTCCGCTTCTATACTGCTTACCGGTCGCAGCTTCACTTTCAACTTCGTCCCATGTGATCTCGTCCGGCTTCATTGTTGCCCGCCAATGCAAGGTACCGACGAGCATCTTCAACGCCTTGTCAACCTTCCATTTACGTGCGCGCAAGTATCGGCACAAGCACGAGTCATCCACAAACGCGCGTAGCGCCGCGGTTCCGAGCAACTCCGGATCCTTCTTCGCCGCCTCGTTCAGCGCGTCTCTAAGTTGACGCAGCTTTGCGTCATCTTCCGTCGTCATCGTGATCTCCTTGCCGCTCTTGGTGCGCTCGATGCGCTCCGGTCCGGCATTCGGTATCTCCACCTTAACCTTCGCTGCTGCGGCCCGTCGCTTCGCCTTACCGAAGACCGCATCCCGCGCATCTTTAGCATCCAAACCAGCGACCCAACGCCAAAAGGCGCTGAATAAATACAACATGAACAGCAAGACGAACGGACTCGCCAGCACAAACTTTGTCAAGGCGTCGTCGTCCATCGCCCACGCCTTGTACCTCGCGTTCCTCGCGATCCACTTCGGAAGGCTCTTCCTGAACGCCCGCACCTCTGGTCGTTTCACCAGAATCTTTTTATACGTCTTAAACCCCGCCGCGATCTCTCCCTCGATCGCCGCGACGCGTTTCGAGCCGATGATCTTATTCGCGTGTCGTTTAAGCGTCTCGAGCGTCTTCACGATGACGCCACCGCGGACGGACGTCGATCTCTTATCGCCGCGCGCCATGATTCACGTTTCGTTTAAATACTCCGATTCGACGCGTCGATCGAGACGACCCAACGAAGCGACGAAGCGACGACGTGTGATGCTCTCGTTCATCTTGTTTTGAAAACGAACAACGACAACAACCTCCAGTCGGCCTCTTTCCACGGCTCGCGCGCACAAAGTCGACTACCGACTCTCGTAGGGTGGAAGTTGCGATGGAGATACCGTCACCGACGATCGCTGCGCTCGACGCCGCGCGGTTTGCGTCGTGGTACGCGAGTTTCGGCGCGCACACGTTCGAGACGAGACTCGTGCGAGTACCGGCGGCGTTCGTTCGGTATGCGCTCTCTGACGGTGTCGTCGCGGGCGAGATGAACGCGGCGCTTCCGTTGCGGGTAGAGCGGGACGCGTTCGATGCGGCGGAGAGCGCGGAGAGGTTCGCGGATGCGAACGAGGAGGAGGCGACGGACGAAGAGGCGAGGCAGGCTTTTGCTGAGTTTGAGCGAGACGTGGCCAGCGCGATTGAAGAGTTGAAAGGGGAAGTGGCGCCGAAGTTTGCGTGGAGTGCACCGAAGGATGCAGTGTGGGTGAGCGCGGGAAACACGATGAAATGTCGTAACGTGGATGAGGTGGTGATGTTGTTGAAATCGAGCGATTCGGTGGCGCATGACTTGACAGAGGCTTACCGGGCGTGCCAAGACTACTCGAATCATGGCGAAGAAGGTGAGAGCGAGGAAGAACGAGCGGTTCGGCAGCACGAGACGACGGTGTTAGCACTTCGCGAATGGTACGATCTCAATCCGAGCATGGAGTTTCGGTGCTTTGTGAAGAACAAGAATTTGATTGGGATTTCGCAACGGCACGTGAATGATTTTTACGACTTTTTATTTAGGGACAAGGATAGTATTGAGGACGCCATCGCCATCTTCTGGGAGGCAAACATTTCTGGGTCATCTTGGCACGACGAACAGGTGGATTACGTCTTCGACGTGTACGTCACTCCGAAGACGAAAAAGGTGAAAATTGTCGATTTCAATGTATGGGGAGGGACGACACTACCGTTGCTCTTTGAATGGCACGAACTCGAAGCGATGGAGGCTGGTTCAGCCGTCGCCGAGGGAGACGACGCTTGCGGGTACGCTGATAACATTGAATTCCGCATCATCGAGTCTCAAGGACACATCCGACCGGGCTTACAACTCGGCGTGCCGTTTGACTTGTACGACACGACGCAAGGCAGCGCCATCGCTGAGTTTTTGCAGGAACAGAGACGTCAACAGGAGGGACAATAGATGTTTGAAGACATTTTAGCCGTTAGCACGCGCGCTCTGCGCAGAATATCAACAGTAATAATACACGTTATTGGTTAGACGAATCTCACGGCGTAGCCTCGACGACGACGAGCAAACCGAGCAACGCTCTTTGAGACTTGACGACGCGTAAACCGGATTGATCGATCAACGACTCGACGTCTTGGTTCCAAACGCAGCCTTTCGCCATCGTCTTTACTGGCTGCGACGTCAAATCTTGGTACGCACCGAGAGGACCAATGTCGCTCTTGCTATGTTCTATGAGCACGGCGCGGCCGCTCTTCCTAAGCACGCGCCTCACCTCCTTCAGCGCCGCGACTGGATCCTCTATCACACACAAACTAAACGTATCGAACACGAAATCAAACGATTCATCCTCAAACGGCAGCGCCGTCGCGTCAGCCTCGACGAAACGCGCGTTTTCGCTAAAATTCAGCTCGGCCGCTCTCGACTTTGCTTGCGCCAACATCCCCGGCGACAAATCAATCGCCGTGAACGTCTCCACGTTGGACAAATCGTACGCCGGAAGGTTCAAACCAGTCCCAACCGCGAGCTCCAACACGTCACCAGACGCACTCCTCAACGCTATTGCTCGCATTTCATCCAATCCCAAAGCCTTGGCAGCGGCGCCTCCGTCCAAGTCGTCGTACGTGCTCGCGTACCCATCGTACGCCTCCCGCACCTCCGTCGTCCCGCGTCCGCCCTCCCTGGCGCTCACCGCGCGCGTCATTGACGCCACCGTGCACGCGATACCAAAATTCACGACGTCTCGTCGGTTGACGACGAATGAGGCGGCGTTCAACCGAAAAGCGTCTTCGTCAGCCGCATCGACGTCCCTCGTCGCGCGCACCCGTCGCGTCGAACGTCGACGTCGAACCACCGCGCTCCCGCACCCTAAATCTCGTCGAGGCCATTCTTTACACGTCAACCGATCGCCCGATGCGAGACGCGCGTCGACGCGCACCGCGGTCGTTCGCGTCGTCGTTGCCATCGTTCGCGTGTAGCACCTTTTTGTGGCGTGTGCCACCTCACTTGACGTCGCCCGTTCGTTCGACGACCCGACGCGACCCGACGCGAACACTCGCGAAAGGTGGTCGCCATGTCTAGTGTGCGACGCGACCGACCCGCCACTGGGGCGTTCGCGCGCCGTCGCGTGGCCGTCGCGTTCGCCTGCGTGATGACGGCGGCGTCTCTCTGCTGCGCGCCCGCGCGCGCGTACCCGTACTACAACGCCCACGCGTGCGGCGACACCGCGCACCCGACGCGGTCCGAGGGCGATCACGGATACAACGGCCAAACGGACGACATCACACTTGCGTTGTATTGGTCAGCGTGGGACGGGTCGGAGACGCCACAGGCTTGGGAGAGTAATAACCAGAGGCGTATGCCCGAGACGTGGAAAACCAACTCGGCGGGTGATGAATATAAGCCCGGAACGCGGTTGACGCTCGTCGTGGATTTGAGTGGCTTGGATGCGGATGACGCAGTGGCGATGGTGCTCGTCACGGCGTCGGCAGGGGAGTTCGAGGATGTCGGGATGCACGAGGACCACGACGCCGAGGCGGGCGGAACGGCGTTGAAATGCAACGGCTTGAGGCTCAATCCGTCGCACATGGCGAATAGACATATGTTGCTGTGGAAAGCACCGACGACGGCGGTGCCGGTGACGTTTCGGGTCACGTCAGCGGCGGGTCATCGGAAGAACTTCAATAAGAATCATATGTTTGCGTCAGCGAATGGCGCGTTGTTGGAGCCGAATCACGCAAACAGAACGGATGCGCCTTCGACAGAGCCGACGCACGATGATTCAACAGTCATTGGTGACTCTAGCAAGAGGATTTCACAGTCGTCGAGCAATAGGGCTTTTGCAGCGCACGGTGCGCTCATGTTTTTAGGTATTTGGATGTTTATGCCCGGCGCGGTGGTTTGGTCTCGATTCGGCCGACCGGGTCCAGGTGATAAGCCATCAGCGCTGTGGCTCTCGTGGCATAAAAACCTCATGATTGCGGCGACGATTCTTGTGATTGTCGCCGCCATCGTCGCCTACGCAGATGTCGCGAAACTCGGCGCCGAGCACTACGACGGAGCACACGGCAAGCTCGGTTTGGCGGTGATCATCATCATTCTTATTCAACCCGTGAACGGATTCCTCCGTCCGGGTAACCCAGCCGAGGGCTTGCCCAAGTCAACCAAACGTGTCAACTGGGAACGATTCCACAAATCGACCGGCTATCTCGTCCTATTTCTTGGTTTCATCGCCGTCGTCACCGGAATCGACGCGCTCGCCGAGAAGGACGCCGGCTTTCCGGGCGGCTACGCTCTCGTGCTCTTCATCCTCTACGTCCTCCTCTTCGTCGCCGTTCTGGGCATTCATCTCCTCAGAACCCGACGACAAGACACCACCGCAGCCTTTACCAACCGCGCTCGGTTCATAGAACTCCCGACCACTGCGACGCCGCAGTCCACGGGCTCCGTTCCTCTGAGTTCCGTCCCGTGAGTTCAAAAGCCACCATTCCCCATCCCCACGCGTAGCTCTTCAAGTCACGTTCGTCGTCTTAAATTTGTAGTATTTAAAATCGAAGGACGCGCGCAGTGGATTTGATTACTCGACGACACTTTCGTCCATCTTCTGTCTCTTCTCGCGACCATGAAAAAGCGCCCGCCACATCAGAAAATATCGTGTACTGTTTACCCATATATAATCCGTTTCGAGATTCGACCTCTCTCACACACACGCATAAGCGACGAGTCAAAACTCAAAAACAACTACCACCTCGGGGGACCAACTGCTGACTAGGTCAGCTCTCCTGTCCTCGTAACGACCGCTCCCGCGCACGCGCGCGCCCGACGTCGTCACTCACCACCCGCCGGACGCACGCGTCACGTTCGCGCGCGAGCGATTGATTGACGACTTGAACGACTCGAACCGACGGAGAGAGCAATGACGACGCACGTGTGCGCGACGCACGCGCGAACAATCGGGAATGCGCGATCGGTGACCCGCAATTCCGCGCAAACGCAACGAACGACGACGACCAAACGGGCGGCGTTCGACGCAAAGCGCGGGGATGAGATGAAAGCGTCTTCGTTCGATGCGACGCGGGTTGAATCTCTGGCGACGTGCGCGAGACTTGCGGTCGAGGCGTCTGGTAAGGCGAAGCGAGGTGAGCTCGCGATCACTCGAGCGGGCGGCGACGCGCCGGTGGTGCGATCGGCGGCGAGTGACGTGTTGGCCAACTGGAAGGGGGCCAAGTTAAAGCCGTTGGGGTATTCTGTCCTCTCCGGTTTGTTACTTTGGTTGATTCCGGCTCCGGCTGGCGTGACGACGCAGGCGTGGCATTTGCTAGCCGTCTTCGTCGCGACGATCGTGGGCATCATTACCAACCCGCTTCCACTCGGTGCGGTGGCGATGATCGGCCTCGGCGTGTCCATGACGACGGGTCTTCTGCCGTTCAGCGCCGCGTTCAGCGCCTTCTCGAGCGAGATTCCGTGGTTGATTGCGCTCGCCTTCTTCCTCGCACGCGGTTTCATCAAGACTGGTCTCGGTAACCGCATCGCATACAAGATTGTGAGCCTCTTCGGCAAGTCCACGCTCGGATTGACCTATTCTCTCGTCTTCTCCGAAGCGCTCCTCGCGCCGGCCATTCCGTCCCTCGCGGCTCGCGCGGGTGGTATCTTCTTGCCGCTTGCCAAGGCACTCTGCGTTGCGTGTGGCTCTGATCCGGCCAATGGAACCGAAAAGAAGATGGGTGCGTACGTCATGACCACCGTCTTCCAAACTTCCACCATTTCCTCCGGTATGTTCATCACCGCCATGGCGGCGAACCCGTTGAGCGTCAACTTGGCGGCTTCCATCACCGGTATCACTATCACCTGGGCGCAGTGGGCCATTGGCGCCGCGCTTCCAGGCTTGGTGTGCTTGCTCGCCACCCCGCTCATCTTGTACGTCTTGTACCCGCCGGAAGTCAAGGACTCTCCGGAAGCTCCGGCCAAGGCTCGCGAAGAACTCGAAAAACTCGGGCCGATGTCTCTCGATGAAAAGATTATGGCTGCCGCTCTCTCTTTGACCGTCGGCTTGTGGATCTTCGGATCCAAGTTTGGCGTTGGATCCGTTGCCGCCGCGCTCAACGGCTTGGCCATCCTCCTTGTCTCTGGTGTCATCACTTGGAAGGAATGCCTCGCTGAGGGTCCGGCCTGGGATACCCTCGTATGGTTCGCCGCTCTCATCGCCATGGCTGGCTACCTGAACAAATACGGCTTGATTCCGGCCTTCTCCGCTGGCGTAGTCAACGTTGTCTCTGGCCTCGGCTTGGCTTGGCAACCGGCGTTTGTCATCGTGACGCTCGTCTACTTCTACTCCCACTACCTCTTCGCGTCTGGTGCGGCGCACATTGGTGCCATGTACAGCGCCTTCTTGTCCGTGCTCATCGCCTGCGGCGCTCCGCCGCTCGTGTCCGCGCTCACTCTCGGTATCCTTTCCAACGTTATGGGTTGCACCACGCACTACGGTATCGGTTCCGCCCCGCCGTTCTTCGGCGCCAACTACGTTCCGCTCGGGACCTGGTGGCGTATCGGCTTTGGCATGTCCATCTTCTACATTTTGACCTTCCTCGGCGTCGGTTTCCCGTGGTGGAAGATTCTCGGCTACTGGTAAACGCGCTGACGCGTCAGTGCACAACTCTTTTGACCGCGACACCACACGTTCGGTAAACGCATGAGTTGCTGATAAGTACTTCGAATCGTTTTCTCTTGTTTGCACTCGTATTTAATAACAAAATCCTACTCATGTGATGATGACGAAGTTGGCGTGTTCCGTGGCTACGTCTTTCAAACTCAACTTCTGCGATAAAACTCCAAATCAGCAGCTTCCGTGCTCGCGTCTCGAGTGATGGTTGCAAAACTGTTACGACTGCGAAGACCCGCCGCCACGTCCGCATCGCTCGCACCGTCCGGGACGACAGAGAAGACTGCGTACAACCGCCCCGCGTACACGGTGATGGAGGCGAAAATGTGTCCAAAAAAGCCAACCAAATCGTAATCGACGTACAGTTGCCCGTCGACGTCTCTGTCGTTCACGACGAAAGAATCCGCAGCGATAATGGCGTCTTGCAGATTGTAATCGCTCAACGCGAGATCACTGATGATTGCCTCTCTATCATCCTTGAGCTTGGCGTACCCCGGAAGCGTGACGCAGTACACATTCGCCCCCTTGACCGACTTGGACTTCCACCTATTATCCGTCCCATTCGTCGACTTTTCCACCTTATTCACGGTATCCTGCTCCCATCCCGAAGGGATTTCGTAGAAGTACTTAAACTTGTCAAAGTTGTTCTCGTTCCCGCCGTACCCGCCGTACGAGCTCGAAGACGTCGCCTCTCCGTAAAACCGCATCCATCCGTTGTCGATGGGCTGTGGGTTTACGATCCCTTCCGCCCGCGCTATCTCGCCCTTTGTCATCAACATCGCCGCCATCGCGCTCATCGCTAACATCGCTTCACGGCGGTCAATCGTCGGTCGGTTCTCTTCAAAGTTTGACGAGGAGGACGATCTCGCCGTGACGATACCCACGCGCGCACTGCGCCCGCGTCGTCGTCGCGCGTTTTCATCGCGATGTACCGCCCTGGGGCGCGTCATTGCGTTCGTCACCGCGCGCATCGTCGTCGCGCGCATCATTCTTCCGTCTTCGTCGTCCTTCTTCCCGCGTTCGAGTGTGAGGATTCTAGCGTCAACAAACGTTGCGCCCAGTCAGTGAGGTCGGTCGGGGGCCGCGGGTTTGGTTTGAGGGAAGGGTTGCGTTGGTGAGACAATGAGAAAATGTTATAACTCGGTATTGTACGAGAGTGATTTTTGTATCGCTACGCAGGCGCTAGAACATGAAAACATTTAGTTGAGCGACTTGTCCGTGTTGGAGGAACCGTCGGAACCAGCCAAGACGGCGCCGTCCAAGTAGGCGTCGGCCAATTGAACGCGCTTGATGTTTTCTTGCTCGTTTTCGATAGCCTTACCGTACGCCAAGAGCACTTCGAGGGACATGGGCGGCGGTTCGAAGACGACTTCTTCACCCTTGCGCGGGTTGACGAGGCGCTTGCCGAGGGCTTCGTAGCCGACGTCGAGGATGAAGTCGCGAACCTTGTCGTCGTAGACGCGGGCTCGGAGGGCACCGAAGAAATCGATGGATTGACCGTCGAAGGTGGCGACGAGGGTTTCAACGTCTTCCCTGGAGACACCGTCCGCCATGAAGATACCGTGGGCAATGCCGACACGGTCTTCAAAGGTCGGGGACCAGTAGAACTTTTCCATACGGCCGTCACGGACGAGCGGGGCGTACAAGGTGGAGAAATCGTTACCGGTGGCGACAATCGGCACACGCGGGATTTCGATAACTTCGTATTGGCCCGGAAGCTGAACGTTCGTGGGGTTATCCGCGATGTTCATGAGCGTGGCGTTAACCATTTGGTTGTTAACGGTGTATTGGGTGGTACCACCCATACGACCGGCGCCGGCGTCGAGATCGTTGATGAACAAGCAGGACATCTTACCCTTCTTGACAATGTCGGACGCCTCACGGTAACGTTGACGCACGAGCTTGGCCGGCTCACCGGCGTTACCGGATTCGAGCTCACCAGCAGACATGACAATCGGGGCAATACCGAGCTTCTTGAAGATCAAGTCAGACTGGAAAGTCTTACCTTGACCCTTACCACCCCACACGCCGAGAATGAGCGGCACCTTGATCTTCGGCAATTCCATGTAGTTCTTGGCAATGTGCACAACCATCTTATCCATGAAGGACGGGGAGATGTAGAAGTTCTCCGTGGTGATGTTGTCGTGTTGGGAGTACGTCTTCATACCCGCGGACAAGTAATCAGTGGAGGACATGGTGGCGTTGTGGGTACCGCCGAGGCCGGCCGCGCCTTGAAACTTCGAGTCAACCATGCCGCGGCCGCGGGTGATGTCTTGCTGGTCGTCAGAGATGTCTTCATCCATTCCCTTCCAGCGGGACATTTCAACCTTGGAGCCGTTGGAGACGGAGGAAACGCGGGCACCGAGGAAGGTCTTCGGCGCGATGGCGCGCTTCGTCGTAACGTTGGCCTGCTCAAAGACAAAACAAAGGGTCGGATCATCGGGTCAGTCGATCCGTTTTTTCGTCATCGTAAGACGTCATCACCTCATCCACGTCGGATGAGGCGATCGACACCCGAAAAATCCAAAGAAAAAAAACACGCGTTATAAAAAACAAACGGGTACGAATGGCAATATAATAACCAAATCGTAACCCTATACAGAAGAAAAATATTGTTTCCCCAGGGGTGGGTGGGCGCGAAACAACCGACGGACGTGGAGCGGACCCCCGACGACCTGTGGACGGGGATCCCAACGACGGACGACGGACGACGGACGACGGACGACGGAACGGAACGGACGATCGGGAACGGAACAAAAAACAAGTCTTTATTCTTCATCCGTCGTCGTCGTTCGGTACGTGCGCGCGCGTCGCGAAGGGGATGGCTCGTCGGCTTCGTCGCGCGACCCCCTTCTTCCGAGCGCGTCCCCGCGCTTCGATTTCCATCCACACCGCGGGTCGACGCGCGCGCGCGCGCCACCGCTCGACCGCCCGCGAGCGAATGGAAGAATGGAAGATTTCTTTCGCGTCGTCCGTCGTCGCGTTTCGCTCCGTATCACCCTCCCGGTGGCGACGCGGAGGAGGTTCGCACGCACCTTGACGCCGCATCGCGGCTGCACGATCGTGGACATTGGTGCGAGTTTTCGTATAGGTGTCGCAGTGTGTCGCCCGCCCCGGGGCGCCGCGACGGGTCGGGTCGGGTCCAGAGCTCCACGTCGGACGCGCGCGTTTTTCGTTTGGGCACGTGTCCTCGTAAATTTACTCGTCGATTCTTGAGTGAATACCCACATGTCCGTCCAATCGAACCCATCATCGATCGGGCCACCGGATCGATGCGAG
>Ga0255782_10000516_pt1 | contig 35261 bp, 20 predicted proteins | sample 101ome_26_FD_179980 | JGI IMG/M metagenome (GOLD analysis project Ga0255782, IMG submission 179980) | Coastal salt marsh microbial communities from the Groves Creek Marsh, Skidaway Island, Georgia - 101408AT metaG (version 2) | ecosystem: Environmental > Aquatic > Marine > Intertidal zone >...
ACTTGGGAATCTTCATGTTCTTCTGCAACTGGTCGGCGCCAATGAAGTTGGATTCGCCGGTGGCCTGGTTCCACTCTGTGTAAAGGGAGGGAGAGTGGAGGTCGTTCATGTCCTGAACTTCCACTTCCGCTTCCGCCCGCCAATCGTCCAGTGCGGCCTCGTGTTCTGGGTCGAGGATACACTGTTGGTCATTAAGGCATCCGCGCGGAGCTTGACCCCAGTGGAGACGCGTCATTTCATCGTTGAGATCCCGGAGCTGTTGTTTGACAGGTCCGCCCTCCCAGACCATGTCTGCGGCATGGGCGATTTCGGAGATCATGAAGATCCCCCCAGGTTCTCCGCGACGCTCCATCATCATTTCGACGACCCCAATGGCGGACTGTTCATTTGGGGCCCAGATGGTGATGTCTTCGTCGTTAAAGTTGAGAGTCACTTCGCGCATGTAGGTTGCGAGGCACACCATATCGACGAAAGCTTTGTGAGTAGTAAGATTTGTTTCCAATTCCAAGAGTTGTTTGATTAATAAGATAACATTTTCCTCGAATCAAATTTATCATAAAAAAAATTTTTTTTATGATATATTAATATAGTATGGCTAACACTGTGGGCATAGATATTGAAAGAATGGAAGCTGGTATCGATAAGAATAGAGTTCTATTATATGGACTTCTAAACTATTATGAAAATGGGAAAAGATTACGAATTTCTACGCCTCCTCGACGAGAAGAAGATATTGTTAAAATAGTAGAAGGGAATTATCTGACTTCTGATTTTACTATAAAAGATTTTCAATCTATACTTAAGTTTCTTAATGAAAAACGAGAGGATATAAGATTTCCATCTGATGAATCTGATATAGATCGTAGATCCCCTTCACCTAGGGGCGGTCTTAGGTCACCTTCACCTAGGGGCGGTCTTAGGTCACCTTCACCTAGGGGCGGTCTTAGGTCACCTTCACCTAGGGGCGGTCGTATGTCTCTTTCTTCAAATACGGTTCACATGTCTCCTTCACAATATTCGGATAGACACAGACCATCTTCGCAAGGTCGGGGGCGCCGTCAAAAAAGATATGATTATGATGATGATAGTTCAAGTGAATCGAGTTATAAAAGAGTTCCTCCGAGAGCAAGAGGAAGAATACATAGAAACATAGGTCGCAATATTACAAGAAATCGGTCTAGCGAATCAAGTTATCGACGCTCTTCACCTCAAACTTATAGATATCATAATAGGGGGAGGAGAAAGACAAAGAGGGTATATACAGAAGATACGATAGATGCTAAATGTAAACAAAAAATTGATAGAGCAAGAGTGGGATTAGACTTTGTTTTAGATGATGATAGTGATTCGATGACACGAAAAAATACTGAAAGAGCCATCAAAAAAAGTATTGATGAACAAATAAAAACAAATTGCTATAAAAGTATCTAAGTAGTAGAAAGTCAACTATTAAAATAATCGATATTCTTTATATATTCATAAATCAAATTATTACTTATTGTTTCTTTCAATTGTATATTTTCTTCATATAATTTTTTATTTTCTTCATATAATTTGTTATTTTCAATTTTATGATCTAAATATGCCACATAATATTCTGCAGCAATCTCAATGGCTTCCCCCCATCCATATTCATAAGATTTGCCTTCAAGGAAGTTAATAAATGTTTCTTTTTCTTTGATATATTTATCCATGATGAATGGTTCGTAATGTTTCAACTATTAATTAAATCAAATTTAATCGGGTAAATATTTACTGCATGTTTTTACAGAGTATTCAATATCTTGTGGTATTCTGTAATTTTTGTTTTTATATTTCATATATTTACCATAGGGACCATATAAGATTTCAATCTCATTGTTTTTATAGGTTCCTATATTTTTAGGATATTCGAGAAACTCTTTAATATTTTTGAGATTGATTTTTGAGTATGAAATTTTATTATGTTTCAAATAATTATCAATTGAGATTCTTTTATCACCCATTGTGAGATACGGACCGTATTTACCTTTTTGTAAATATACTTCTTTATTATTTAATATTCCTAATTTTTTAGCATTCGAAGATCTATATTCTTTTATTTGTGATGGGGAAATTGATTTTTGAATATTCACAATGTCGATGAATGAATTATATACTTTTCGTATAACCTCTATCCAATCAAGAGTTCCTTTATTAATTTTATCTAAATCATTTTCAACATTCGATGTAAATTGAACATTAATAATAATTGAAAAATGATTCATCAAATAATTCAATACTTCTCTACCTAGATCGGTTAGAATAATTTTATTTTTCATATCATTGGATTTAACTTTTTCAGATTTCTCTGAAATTATATTTTCTTTAGTTAGTGTGACTGTATATTTTAATTTTTCTTTCCCTTGAATGGTTACTTTTTCTGTATACTTTCTATTAAGAATAGTCGAAATAAGTGAAGCATATGTAGAAGGTCTGCCAATTCCAGTTTTTTCTAACTTTTTGACAATCGATGCTTCATTGTAATATTGTGGCGATGATGATTCTTTATATTCACAAATACATTCTGAAAGATTGTATATTTCATTTGGTAATTTAGTGATTTCTTTTTGAATTTCGTGATTATTTGAATAACGAAGATATCCATCATACAATAACATTTTGTATTTTCCCGAAAATACACCTATCTTTTCAAGTTCTTTATTCACTAATTCATAGGATAATACTCCATAGATAGCGGGTTTCATATGAGAAATAATTGTTCTTTTTAAGATTAATTTGTATAATTTAATATCATATTCTGAATAACTATCGGATATTGTTTTATTTATATTTGTTACTCGAATGCATTCATGTGCTTCCTGTGCTCCTTTTATTTTTTTAGTAGTTGGTTCTTTAGTATGGTAATAATCGCTACCATATTTATCATAAATATGTTCTTTTAGTTTCAATTGAAATTCTTGTGATATATTTGTAGAATCTGTTCTCATATATGTAATTAATCCATTTTCATATAATTTTTGAGCGATTGACATAGTTTGTTTCACTGAATATCCGAGTTCATTTAGAGCACATTGTTGCAAAGAAGATGTTATGAAGGGAATAGGTGGATATTTATTTTCTTTTTTATAAGCTTGTTTTCGTATTTTATACTTTCTATTTTGTTTTAGAGTATTAAATACTTCTAATTTATCTTTTTGTTTATCAAGAAGAATCAAATCACAATCTGGTTTATCTTTAAATTTACCAGTATATTCATATGAATATGTTGGTTTATGATTATCAATTTCATCTTCAACTTCTTTGAGAAGTAGTAACATTGTTGATTGTACGCGACCCGCAGATAATCCTTTTTCTTTAGTAGGAATATGTTTCCAGAGTAACGGGGATAGATTATAACCAACTAATCTATCAATAATCCTTCTTGCTTGTTGAGCATTCACTGAATTCATATTCAATTTATGTATATTTTCCATTGATTTTTCGATAGCAGATTTAGTAATTTCATGAAAAATGATTCTATTTTCAAGATTAAAATTCAAATTTGCTACTTTTCCACAATGCCACGCGATCGAATCGCCTTCTCGGTCATCATCAGCAGCCAGTAGAATATTATAATTTTTGGAATAATTGCGTATTTCTTTGATAATTTTATTTTTTCCATCAATGGGTCGATAGTTTGGTTTAAAATTGTTTTCGATATCGATAGACATCGATTCTTTAGGTAAATCATAAATGTGTCCGAAGGATGAAATAACTTTAGTTCCATCTTTGAAAAAACCTTGTATTTTTCTAGCTTTCGCTGGAGATTCAACAATCAAAATATTTTTCATTTTATATGAATATAAGTTATTATAGTAATCAAATTTATATCTAAGTTATTAATAATGGCCACATTGCCTCAAAGAATGATGCCCTCTCGAAAAACAATAGTAATATTATCGGTGTTAGCGGGAATTTCTGTGGCGGTTTTTTCATATTTTGATAATACACCTTCTCCTACCCCATCAACTCAACAAGGGGGGGGCGATATCACTCCAACTATTGTAAATACCCAACAAGGAACACGACAAATTATAATTGATGATAATATAGAGAGGCCTCTCGAACAACAACAAGCTTATGTAAGTGATGAAGAAAAACAAAGAGATGAAAGATATACTAATTATTATAATATAGATGGTACACTTACAATTGATAATTGGGACACTATTCCTCTATCTTGTGTTGCAGGATGGAAAACTAAAACAGATGGGCAAAATATAAATTCAATACCACCATTGGATTCCACAATGAAAGCATCTTGTACATTATCAACATCTCAATGGGTAAATACTGATTGGGAAAATGAACTAACAACAATTTCTCAAACATGCCCCCGTTTTTTGAATGATTCAAATCAAAATAAGAATGTATTACATATTCTTAAAGGTTGTGAAACGAGATATTGTACAGCAAATCCATCATTGAATATATCAGAAGATACATTGAGAAATATAAATTCATTAGAATATGTAGGAAATACTGGTGATAATGCTAATAATTGGACTATGGGTGGACCATTAGAAACAATTCAGACAAATTTTGACGGATTAAAAGAATGTGATACTGGATTTATAGGTAAATGTAGTGGAGGAGATACAAAATGTGCATCTTATACAAATAATCAAGTATTATGTGTAGATTCAAGTGCAAATTGTTCTTACTCAAGGACGAATTTCATTTATCCAAATTCGCTACAATGTAAAGAAGGTAAATTAACAATGCAAGATTGTTCAACTAGTTGTACAATCGATGCCAGTGTTTATGATGAAACGAAAGAAAATACTTCATATTTAGCCACATTATCAACTACTAATTCGAAAGATTATTATAGTTTGGATTATGATATAAGAAATCCTACATTCTCAGATACAAATAATACTATCACATGTAATGATAATTCCTATGTGGGGGAATATACATATGATAATTCACTTTGTAAAAATCAATCACAAGAGGGTTCTTATATATTTGGTGGAGGTGGTAAAATTGTTCCAGATTATAGTAATTGTATTTCAAAAAATACCTGTGGCATGCTTCGCACCCCTTCTGGGGACACTGGGGGGCAACCATATACTTGTCCTCCAAATCAAGATAATCTACCAGAATCAGATGATATAACAGTGACTTCAAGTGTTCCTGGAGCAGGACCATCACAGTCTGATTATCGAGAACAATGTTGTTCTCAGTCAACCGTTTGTGAACCATGTGATACTCATATATCTTCAAATATAGGCGACGGTGTTTCATTATTGAAAAGTTATGTAAATCAAGACAGAAGTTCTTTTGGAATAGAAGATTGTTGTGAATACAAAAGTTGTCAAGAAATTTCTACAGAAATAGATGGATTATGTGGCGATACTCAAGCGTCAGAGAATATTTATTCCGGCATTAGAACAGATGGTATTATTGACACGAGTAGACATTCCATATCTGATTACAATACGATAGGTACTGAGCAATTAGAAGAACAATGTTGTATTCCTAAAACTTGCGTAGATTACCCTTGTCCCGAAGGACAACAGAATATATCGGGATCCGGAAATGAATATTCAGTAAGCGAATGTTGTATAGTTACAGAAAGTTCAACATCTCCCGAAATTACAGCGAATATTGGAGCAACTGATGAATCAATAATAACAGAAGGGAAAACAGATGATTATGTAATTGAAGGATTTAATCCTAGTATCGATTTACCTTCTTCAGTAGAGTTTGATAAACCTACAAGTGTTTCTCAGGGAGATTCGGCTGCTCTCTCATCTTATACAATTAATTACGGTAATGAGGGTGATCCGAATTATCAAAAACTTCAAAATTTAAGAAATTTAAAATGTAGCGAACTAACTACAAATCCAGGTGAACCCGCAACTGTTTCTCTTGTAAATAAAGAAGATGGTACTTATGGATACGAAATAAGTGGTTGTGGCACAGAGTTTCGTTGTAATATACCTGAAAGTACTTCTACTGCTGTAACCCGCGAATCTGGTGAGGGGACTTATGATGTTCAAAGATTTGAAGTAAACGGAACTCCAGGTTCGCAGATTGAATCTTCAACCATGAAGAATAATCCACCTGCAATTTGTTCTTCATATTATACAGATTCAAGTGGGAAGGACTATATGATATACGGGAATGTAGCGACAGCGAATTGTAGTCAAGCTGATCCAGATATTACATTATCTGGTTGTAAATATTATTATGATGGAGCCCAGGAAGATACTACAAAATCATTTGGATTATTAAATCCAAATTGTAATGATAATATACCGGGTTCTGCATTTGAGCAAACTGCTACTCAAAAACCTTGGTTATCTTGTTCATCTTATTGGGGTCAAGATGGAAAACTCAATCAGGGAACAAAAGATAATCCGAATCTTTATCAGTGTACAGAAAATCAAGCATGGTTTGCAAATTATTTGAATTCCAAAGATGTAGATTATTGTTCAGAGGGTAATTATTTGAATACTGAATATAAAAGAACTCCATTTTCTTCTGAAAGTTATAATGAACAATGTCAAATCTCAGACCATCAAAAACAGGCAACAGAAACAGAAGATGGTTCACAAACTGATAATCCATGCAATGCCATTTTACAGGCAGATTTTGATGGAAACACAGTTCCTTGTCAAGATATTACTTTAAATAATATTCCGCATAAGGATTCGGTGATGATTTCGGCGGGAGACGGGGATTTATTAACTCAGGCTGTTACTAAATATGGTCAAACAACAACAAATTATTTAAAATCGCCCTTAAGTCTTTTTAGGAGAGACAATTCGGAAGAATCATTAGAAGAAGTCCCCGATGAAGAAAGAGAATCTTATTATGAAAATAGCAATGCTTATGGTGTTCTGTCATACTCGACTCCATTACATTTATTTATGAATAGTAATGAACAATGTTCAGATGATTCTGATTGTAGTAATTTAAATGGTATGGATAATTATTTTTGCAACAATAACAAAATAGATGATAATTATAATATTGTAAATGAGTTAAAAGAATTTTCTATAATAGATGATGAAGAAACAATATCATCACTGAGAAGCACGGGTATTCTACCTGTAGATAATTTATATATGTATAGCGAAGGTGAGAAATTGAAGGTGTATACTGGTAATTTTGATCCAGAATTAGCTTTAATTCAGAATATACTTGGAGATAATGATGCTCCTCAAGTGATTCCAGAATATATGGAATGGATTAATGGAGATAAAATAGATTATAGCAGCAATCCAAATTGGATAGATCAATCGGGTCCAAATAGTTGTTTGGTTAATAAGATGTCGAGTCAATGTATTGAAGATATTCGAAATAAGTATGGACCACCATCATCTAACGGCGATGAGCTTACAAAAACACTTGTGGATAATCCACCGGGTTTACTTTTTTCGCCTAGAACAGGAGAAAGTTCTTCAAATACCAATCATATGTGTATCATAGATTATGAAAACAGATATAAAAATATAGTTGATAATTATTCAAATTTATTAAATGGTATAAATACGGAAACCATGGATAATATAAGAGTGAATGATGATACAATTGAATGGTGTCAGATAGAAAAAGATTTGTATGATAGCAGTGAACCCACAATTTGTTCAATGGATTCTACTTTAAGTGAAGATGGTACATCTACAACTTCTTGTACTACAGAAAGTGGTAAAGGAACTTGCACTTATATGAATGTAAATAAAACCAATATACAAGATAATTATGATAAAACAAGACAGATATCTAAATTAACAATGTTGGGAGCTTCCGGTGTATATTGGTATGGGCGTTATCAATGGGCAATTATAAATAATTTAGGAACATATGATGTAAAAAAACAAGGTTATAAAAAATCTTATAATCCATATTTGAATGAAACATTGACAGCAAAAATACAAGAAAAATATGACAATAAAGAAATTCGGAGGGGAAATGATAAGATTTTACCATTAAAATATGAAGCATTGGGTGAATTTGTGGATTTACAGATATTATATGCAATTTACATATCTCCTTATAGCAGAGCGGTAGGAGCATATGGATATGATTATAATTCTCTATCTCCGGGTTTCAATAATACGAATATTTATTTATTTAATAAACAACCAAGTTTATTACTAGCTGGCGATGATGAATTTGCACAGACAGAAACGGCGCAATATTTAGAAAATTTGTTAGGTACCGATATTTCAAGTTATCCTGACAATCTATTTACAGGAGATAATAAATTTGAAAAATTCTACAATGTAATACAATATAGATTTGGAGAAAGTGCTAAAGAAATATTTAGAACCCATGTACAAGAAGAATTGAGAAGAAGAGGAAAAACAGAGAGTTCTGATGATGTTAATTCTCGGGAAATTATGGATCTGTTCTTTGCAAAAGGTGATGAATTTGGATCAGGTGTAGAATTTTCCAGTTATGGAGAAGAAATATTAAAAAGAATACAATCTTTAGATGGTGATTTGAGAATAGGGACTCAAAGTATGGTTGATAGAATTGCATCTCAGGGTTTTGAAATGTTTAATAGACTCACGGGTAAATTTCCAATGAGAATTGTTTTATCAGATTTAACGGTTAAAGAATTTAATAATTATGATGAATTAAAAGCGTGGTATGATAATAAATATGCATTAGAAAATCTTGACCGTTGGACAACAGAGAATATAATCTACAACAGAGAAAAATCTGTATATAGACCATTCGGTTTAGATTTTTTAATATCGTGGGGATTTCAAGTGAATCGTGATATGTATTATGAGATGAAAAAAACAACATTACAAAAAATGCTAGTTCGAAATATGAATAATCCAGATGGAATACCAAATACAGATGTATTACTTAGAACAGATGATCCATTAATTCAAAGTTTACTGGATGATTCGGGAATTAATACCGAAGGTACATCTACAACAAATATGAATTTATCTTCAAATCCGTTTCCATCGAATGTAAAAAATTTCAATAAGACAATTTTTGATAGATATATGGCAAATGATGCAGTTAGAGATACATATTTAACAAATGATACTTTAGTAAATGAAATAGACCCAAATAGAACAAGTTATATACGAAGTTTAGATAAATGTAAAAGTGAGGGAGGTGAAGGTCCTGGTAGTGGAAATTCGGGAGGTAAATCATCTGAAATAAATGATTATATTACTCAATATCATGAACCGGGAGAAGAAGAATATAGTACTGCGCTTTGTGAAGTATCGGATAATAAGAAAGATCCTTTGTATGCTGGCAAATGGTTTGAATATCAATCTTTTGATTATCCATCTACCCCGGGAGACCCCCCTCCGGAAGTACCAGGTAAAGTTTCTAAAGATACATTAATGCCAGATCCAAATACAAATTCTCAATACATAGATAATGATATTTTAGATAACTATGGATTTGTAGATAGAACGGATCCACAAGAACCAAGATGGTTAACTACAAATACTATTAATGATTTAGTAAAGGATATTGATCCGGAAGATGCTTATAATTTCAAATTGAATTTATGTTCAGTCTTACTTGCTCCAGAGAATTATAATTATAATTCTCCTATTGAAATAGAAGAATCTGGATTCCCTACTTATAAAAATTCACCCAATAAATCATATCATACAGCGAATGAAATATGTAATAGTTCGATTGAAGATGTAAATGATAAATGGAAATATATGAATGTTCACGAATCTCCTACAACATTTTATGAATACTATAAAACAGATTATAATATATCAAGAAGAAAAAGAAATTCAGATGGTATGTGGGATGATAGAGATGACAATCCTTGGTGGGTAAAAAGAAAGCTAAATTTAGTTACAAAAGAAAAGAAAATAGCAGAAAATTTAACAAGAACAAGAGGCGCTGTAGAACAATTACAAGATAAATACAACTATGATCCATCAAAATCGCCAATCAATCCAAATTCTTGGGAGACTTTGAATGGTAAATTATTAAATTATGATCAGATTGATAATTTAAAGAAGTCAGATTTTCCCAATGATCCACTTGAACTAGATGAAAGTGAAATTTTATCAAATCTGAAGGTTTCTGATATTTGTAAAGAATCTTGTCAACCAGAAAATACAAATATTCACTATGATTATCATAAAAATAAATATAGAATTCAGTGGTTATTATCGGAATATCAGAGATTATTTGGAACGAAAGCCGGAGAATCTACACCTTTATCTGGTAGTGGCGATAGTGAAAGTGATAAATTAAATAGCATGATTCCTGAAAGTATGAAGACAGATGAATATAGAGATTTTATAAATAGGGTAAATCCAAATGATATTTTAAGAACAGAATTTGATTCAAGGGTTCAGGAAGATAGAGAATCCACACAAGCTAATTTAGAAGATATTGATGCAAAAGCTGCATCAGGATTGATTACATATAATTATAATTATCTTTACAACATAAAATCGATTGATATATTGACCCCTATGACAAAATCTGAAATGACACTACCTGCTGGTCTTACATTTTCATCAGGTAATATTGAAGGTTGTAGTTTAAATAATGGTTTCTCAAATGATATTGCAATATTAAGATATAAATTTTTCGGAGATGCTATGAAAATATGTAATCAAAATCCCACATGTGTTGGTTTTTCGGCTGCAAATGCATTTATTGCAGGTACGGAAATACATGCTTGTAATGAATATGTTTTTTATAAAAGAGGTACTGATGCAACTGATAGACAAATGAATAAACTTCAAAACATTCCAGAAGAGCGCTTGGCGACTGGGTGGGACTTGGGTGGGTATTTAGAATCTTCGGAAGGAGGGCCTCGGATTACCAATAGTATTTGGTATGGAACATCTCTGGACTTCCAGAATTCGGGTTTTTTCATTAAATCAAATATTTCAACTGAATCTCAAAGTCAAGACGAAGTATTAGAAGACATATTTATAAAACATGAGAATACTATAAAAATAAAAGATTTATCAGGACAAGAAATTACAGATACACACCCATGGATGGGTGGATCGGATAACCCCCCATATATTGTGAATGGTTGTAGTGGCTGGGGGGGGTTGGGGGAAAATTCTCAAAAAGGATACAATGGAGCTTATCTTGGTCCAACAGCTGAAGAGGCAAAAATTATGTGTGACGGAATAGAATCGTGTTCGGGTTTTTTCAAATATAAAAGGAATGGAAGTAGCTTGCATGGAAGTAGAACATGTTGGGCTACTATCACACCCGGGGCAATAGATTGGTCAAAATATCCAGAACCAGGTCCAGATGGAACTAGGAAGGAAGAAGAATTACCATACACTTTAGAATCTAGAGATACTGGCGATTATTATTTAAAAAGACCCAATAAACAGAAAGAATGGTTTGATTCTGAGGGATGTAGAGGTGGTCTAGGAAATTATAATCAGTTTTGCAATCGAACAGGTGATCTTACTTTAGATGGTTTTAAAGCATTGAAATCTTATAAAAGAAATCTTGAAAATACAATCAATGCAATGAATTTATCTTATACAGATTTGGGTGATTCTATCTTAAATAGTGGTTATGATAATTTCATAGATACAAATGAAAGTAAATTACCATCAAGCTTAACACAAGAGTATAATTATTTCAATGATGAAAATAAATGTATTAATAAAAATTTTATAGATTGTACGATAGATAATCATTCAGAAACACGAAATATTCTAAAAGAGACAGAATCAGGAGTAACAGCACAGAGTGGCATACCCGAAACAGATGTTAGTTTATATAAAAAACAAACTTGTAAAACTTGTGATACAGTAGATACATCAAATCCAAATGATAAATATACAATTCAGAATTGTTCAAAACAATCAAATACTGTTATTGGGAATTGTATTGATCATTACTATGGAAGGAGAATTTTAGTTCCCTCTGCGGATACAGGGTTCGAGGAACAACTAAAAGATTTAACTTGTATAAAAAATGATGGTTCATCATGTGATGATGATATTGAAAACTCAATCTTTATTGATAAAACGCCAAATTCAGCAGATAATGTAACAACAAAACAAACAGTTTATTCTACAATTGATGATTTTTTAAGAAATAAATTTGGTGTTCATTCTGATGGTGGTTCTTCCGGAACGGATGCCACTCCAGGAACTCCAGGATTTTATAATACTAGTAGATTTATGTGTAATTTGGATGATGTTGATGAAACAAAACGATATGATAATTTATTTTATATTACAAATGATGACGCATCTGACTTTAATTTTGTTGATTCGACAAATACTCCTGCTACTTTAGATGAAATATCAGTTCCTGGCGGGACAACCTGGTCAAAACCATTATTAACTACAGGAGAAGATGAAGTATATAATATATGTAAAAATGATAGAGCAGTATTAAAAAAATTAAGTACAAATGAAGCAAAGATAGTTTTAGGAATTACACAAGGAGAGGATTTGCCAGGCGAAAGCAATGGAAATTATTATCAATGTAGAACTTGTGATGGCACTTTAAATAGTGGTTCTGATATATACGAGTATAATTCATTGCAACAACAATGTGTGAATGAAACAAATGATTGTATTTGTCCAGGAGGAATAGCTTTAGATAATGAAACATGTACAAATTTTCTTGGAACAGTAGCCAATTACAGTGTGAATACTGGAGGTAGTAAAATAGAAACAGATTATTCTAAAGGTGAAATACTCAAAAAGGGCGTGTGTATTAATAGTGATGGAGAACAAGAACAACAGGCAACACAAGAAACATGCAATGGAACATGGTATAATACATCAGTAGACCCGGATAAAAATTCAGAAGATACAGATGATCATCAATGGGATAATGATAAGAGTCAAGAAAATGATTTCTTACATTCCCCATGTAGAATTAGCACAGATGATATAAATATTGCTCGTTCTCTACATGTTTTAAAAAATATCTCGGACCTACCAACAAATATGGACGCCTGTCCAGATAATCGATTGAATTTCGATAGTTTATCAGAAGAATATAATAGAAACACAAATAGTTCAAGTGATATGAGAAAAGAACTGTGCAATGTCATCAACTATTTTGGTAAAAACGCATTTCAAAGTATTGATTCAGGGGGGGCAACGGCTGATGCAACAACGGGTTTCGAATATATAAATAATATGGAGGGAGCCAACAGGGAGGACAAGATAAAATTTATTCAAAATCGTTCAGAGCAATTATTAAATAAGACAATTTGTGGAATTGTGAAATATGATGATTTAGTTGGTAGTAATATGACTGGTGTTGTTAATGATAAATATGGAAAACTTTTAAAGGGAGGTGGAATGGTTGCTTGTCAAGCCTGCGGTCCTATAAAAGAAGATGATCCCGATAATATGAATTCAAGAGTTACAGATGGTTATCCAACAGATAATGATAATGAATATTGGATTGCGCCGAATGGTGTTTGTTATTACAGAGGAAATTTAGGAGACCCTTGTATTCCCGATATTCGAGATTTATATAATACAGCAAAAGATTTGGGAGCTCCAGTAAATCATATGGTTGATAATAGTATAGTTGATGATTTCGCATGGGATAGTAAAGTATCTTCAAATGAATATGGTCACATATTAGATGCCAAAAAAGATGGTACAAAAGATTTAGGTGGTCGAATAAGTGGTGACCCAAGCCCAGAAAGTTTAGATTCCACTCATTTCATTGATATTCCAAATGATAAATATAATAAGCGAATTCCTAAAAATGAACAATTTTACGGAACATGTAGAAAATATGTCAAATTAACATCTGCTTCTCCTAAAGAAAGAACACATGTTTTAGGTGAGAAAAAAGACACTATAGAATATAATGGAACATCTACATTACCGACAGATAATCAAAACTATTATCAATCAAGCAATCCAATGTATGTTCCTGGAGTCTATGATGAACAGGCTGCATTATTCCTTAAAACCCAAAAACAAGGTCATTTAGAAGATAGTATAACTACAGCTCAGCCGGATATTTATAGATTATATGGTCATAAAACAGATGGATTTTCTGATAGAGTAGTTGATTCCAAAGGAGATGTTAAATATAGAGAAAAAGATAATCCAGATGGTGATTTAGATAGAGAAAATTCAGATAATTTAAATAGTTATACTGGAATAAAATGGACAAATGATGGTGGATTGATTTATTTAGGAGATAAATTTTCACAAGGTTTTACAGAACAACCGGGTGTTAAAAGTTTCACCGATGATAGTACTAGAAGCGATAAGCATAAACCATTGTTTACAATAGATGAAAATAATAGGCCAGATATACACGGTCTAGAAACAAAACAAAGGTTAAGATGTGTATATGATGCAGATGACATGTCAAACAGTTTTTATCTAGATAAGAAATTAGAAAATAAATTAATGGATGGCCAAGATACTCCTTATAAGAGATTGAGAAGTACAGCACCATATTCTCAATCAAGAAGTGTAAATATGGAATCACAGGGTCTTCAAGGTAGATGTTTATTAGAAAGTCAAATGGTAGATCCGGATACTAATCCCGTAGGCAATTTTGAGAAATTCAGTGATGGTATTTCATTCAAAACACCAAATTCAAGAAGAGATCATAGAATAAATGTGAATACAGATTCTGTTGAAGCATCTGTTGGTGATTGTGGTGGAAGAGTCGTTGGAGCAACGAAACATGGTAGTGTAGAACAGAAGGCTCGCATAGGATTACCCGAATGGATGGGTGGTTCAGGGACAAGTTTAGGCATAGATGATCCTGAAAATAGTGCTGATAGATTTGCTGCAATAAGAACACCGCACAATGTTTTTTATACAAGTGATCGTGTAGCAGAACATAAAATGAATATAATCAATAATAACTTAACTACGATGGGAGTCGATAATTCTTCTGAAATTACTAAAAAAGCTGCAAAGGAAATAAAAGTAGTAAATGTTCCAAAAACTAGTTTCGATGCATCAGATAAAGCTACAGGGGATGGATATTATGATTCTGGGTGGGCCGATACAGGTAGTTCTTATAATTATTCATCACATATTGGAAACTATAATACATTTAGAGCAACAGATTACGATAATCCGTGTTTATTAAATGAAGGTGGTTGTGAAAATATCCTACTTCCTCCAGTATTTGGAGGTCCGATGTCAACAAATTTATCAAATTATTTGTATCGACTAGATGTAGGAAGTAATCCATCGATAGAAGGTAATAATGCGGGTATCGAAGGTTTCAATGTTGATTCAAATTCTCAATTTACAAATACAAGTAGTGGAACAAATAAAAGAGATACAAGTGGAGAAAATTATGATATTGGAGGTAGATTTTCAAAAAATATTCCATATGTTCAAATTTATCCTCAAAATGATGTGGATAGTACAGCCGAAGGTTTATATGGGGAGAATAATGCAGCTATATCCGCTCTAGGTTCTTCTGCAGGGAGATTTGATAGATTAGTAACAGATAATGAAGCTAATAAAGCAGATTATCAAGTTGTTGCAATAGATGATGATGAATTCCAAAATTTTAACTCAAATTTGAAAAGAGGAGTAGAAGGTTATGAAAGAACCTCTCCCGATGAAGAAAGATATATATCTCCATTAATAACCGAAATAAGTTATAATCTTAAGAATTCAGTGAATAGAAATCCATTCTATAGAGATGAAACAGCAACAGGAGTCGATAATCAAACAAAATATGAATTTGAAAAATCTCATGGAGTTCCTATAATGTATGAATTAAAGGGAAGTAATACAGAAAACTATTACAAACCGGCTCAAAAAATATTGGATGCTCAAGATTTAGATTTTGATTATTATAGTAAGATTGGAGAGGGGGGAGTTAATAATATGAAAACATACAATAAAATGCATCATGGTCAAGATATGTATGGAGGAAGAGATACAAAACAATTAATAATGACGACGAGTGACAATTTTGGAGATATGGCCAGTTTAATGTGTGGAAGCGGACAATGTATATCTGTTGCAGATGCAGAAAATGAAGGTGGAGGAAGAGGTGGAATAATTGATACTGATCCGGAACCTTGGACAGGTGGAGAAGATGCACAAAGTGATACATTAGCAGATGATAGAGGTTCTGGATATTCAAGAGTACCTGGTTCTATCGAATATACATCAGTTCCAGGAGACCGTAATATCGTAGGAGGTGATGATAAAGAATCATTGAAAATGTGGTCTTATGATACATCTACGAATAATAATATTAATTCTCATTCTGAAGAAAAATATCGGAGTATTGATCGTTCCAAAGGAACAACATTTCCATATTCGGGATGGGCGTGTAGACCAAGATATCAAGCACCCTCATCTACAAATTCCATAGATAATCAAAAAAGAGCTCAAGTTGTATATGGAGCAAAATTCAATTAATAATAAACATGTAAACTAACACTGATTTCATCTGATAGATTTTTCAAACTATGTTTTCCTACATTATCGTTTATTTCACCCATATGTAGAAATAAATCATAATATTTATTATCTATTAATTTATTTTCTTGATAGATAGATTCGCTGAAATTTCCACGAACTTTCATAAATACGCAATTTTTATCATTATGACCATGAATTGAAGTTTGGTGATTCGGTTGCCATAACATTAAATACTTTTCATTTTTCTTAAATGGCAATCTTATTTTACTATAATATGTATTATTATGATAAACTTTATTCTTAGAGTTTTCCATAATTAGTTTCAAAATACTATTCATTTATATATATAATTAGTAGTATTTTTAAGTGATTAATAGATTTAAAATCAGTTAATTTAAATATATAAAAATTTAAATATGCAATTTGTTCCTATTGTAGTAATGTGTTATTATCAATTGTTATTATATTATTTTTTATATGTATTTCAATTATACAATTATCATTATTTTCCGATAGTTTATGGATGTACTCTAATTATTATGAATATATTGTATCCAAAGTTAATAGATCCAAAAAGATATTTAAATTATAAATTAGTTGCTAGTTCTTCATTATTTATTTTCCCAAGTTTTTCTTTGTGGAGAAATGGATATTACTTTAATGCATTACTTTTTGCAAATGCTCTAGGTTTAAGTCCAGCATCAGATGCATTGTTACCATATGAAGATGGTGAGAAGAATAATTTTTTTTACTATATGGATGTTGTTAATGATATTTTTATTGTTTTGGTCTCAATTATGAATTATACATTTTTACAGCAAATATCTGGTTATATAAAAGTAATTAATTATAGTATAATTATAATACCTTTGATTTATTGGAAATTTGGACTTCAATATTTTGAAAAATGGGATAATTTTCATGCATTATGGCATATTCTAGGAGCTTCGTGTGGTGTAATTTGTTCTGAAATTTCAAATAATTACAAAATATAGAAATAATTTAAATATAAAAGACGAATAAATAAAAATGAATCGAAGTGATGAAATTATTCATCTTTTTGAAATATTTTTACCCAATGATTTAGTTCACAAAATACTACATTTTGAAAAGCAAATAATTTTCAACGAATCGCAAGAATATTGGATAACCTACAGAAATAAATTTTTAGACTATAAAAAGAGTCAATTATATTATGATGATTATCGTAATCTATTCCTTTATGAAATAAAAGATATTAATGGTGATAAATATAAATTCAAAAAATATAATATTGAAACGCGGAATATTCTATCGATAAAAAAAGAATTAAATAAATATTATTTATCTTTTCGTTATTAATTATAAGTTTATTTATACTATAGTTTAAATGAACGAAGGATATTATAATCATGAATTTATTGATACAGAGTACGAAACTGAATCTTCATCTTCAGAAGAAGAAATAGATATTCATTCAAAAAATATTGGTATTTTTTATAAAGCGAATGAAATAAAAGAGAATCAATTATCGATTGATCAAACTCGTTTGACAGATTATGTAAATGTAAGAAATAAATTATTTTCACCTGAGATTATTAAGAAAAGAATTATAGTAGACACAAATAATTTAGATCATTCGAATGGACACAATACTTCAAGTTATAAAATAGAGTTTACAGAGCATGAATCGAAAAACAAAAATGGAGGATTTCAAAATTATCGAAATGTGATTGGTTTTCAGTTAATTTCAGCACAAATCAGAAATTCAATCTATAATGTAAATTCAGATAATAATACGATAAAAGTATATGTTCAAAGAGCAGTTCCATCAATTGTAGTCGCGATAAAAACTGTTACATTAGATGAAGGAAATTATAAATTTTTAGAACTGGCTACAGAATTTAAAAATAAACTGAATAATTTGGTAGATAATGAAGGGACAAATGCGAACATAAATGGGTGGAATGTTACAGGGAATACAAAAACTAGTAAATACACAATCAGAAATGATACTTATAATTTCAAGTTTGATTGGGGTATAACTAATAGTTCAGCTTGGAGATTATTTGGTGCCTTAAATATGAATGATACAGAATATAAAGCGGCGAATACAGATTACATTCTACCAAATGTTGTCCAACAAACTCAAAATTATGTTGATTTATTGATAGATGAAATTCCCTATACCAGCTGTATTCATAATTACAATGGAAAAAAATTAATCTCAAGAATTCCACTGAATGCTGGTCCAGGAGAAATGGTATATTATGAACCTGAAAGAAGTGATACAAATTATTTTTTCCCAATCAATCTATCAAGTTTAACTTTAAGGTTGGAATCTGATATTGATAATAAATTATATATTTGTCAGAATAATGATAATTATTTTGAATTTGAAATATCAATTTTGAATAAAAATTAAATTATTCCGTATTTTCGGGGAATAAATAATATCTGCAATCTTGATGATTACAATATTGGACATTATCATTGATACCTATTTCTTCATTATCTTCTATTTCATGTGTTTCAATGATAAATATTAAGTTTCTGTCATTTATATTATCTATTATACGATAATCATTTGTATCACAATGAAATACACCGTTTAAAAGATTTTGATTACAATTTGGACAACTCATTTATATTAATATATATATTAATCTGTAACTGTAAAGTTTATAACCATACTTGTTCCCTAGTGTGTTATAGACGATTTATTTCCTAAACTACCTGAAAAAATACTATATGAATCGATCGCATTTCCACCACTTAAACTAATAGATTGTGTGTATTTGTTGTAGATGTATATTGTAAGTTTAGACTATTACCCCCTTGTAACTATTCCACTTGTATTACCATTTACAGTTATAGATACTGTTGCTAAATCACCTCCTGTATAATTAAAAGTAACATTATATGTTGTTGGTAATTCTATTTCTTAATAAACACCTAAATATAATGTATCCATCGGATCCATCTGAGAACTAGAATTACCAACAACTAAATGTGCGACTCTTATCTTATCACCGGAAGTAAAATTATAAACAGGACTTCGCATTACTGTACCGGACCATAATTCTGAACCACTTGTTTCTCGATATACATATAAAGTATTAGAAGATTGAGAAATAGTCGAATCTCCCAATGGAAAAGCACTTGTCGTTGTTGCAATACCATCATTTGCCCCTGTATTCACAGAACTAGTTGATGTTGCATAACGGAATAATAATGTTGAAGAACCCGAATTAACCATATTAGAATAACTATAAGCAGATACTGTTCCCGGTGTTGCTGGGAAACCCTGTGTAGAAGAACCAGTAATATCATCATTATATGTTTGCCATTGATCTGTTGAACTCGTAGAAGGAACAGAATTAAATATCCAAGTTTTTTGAACCTGATTATCTTTATTTACAATCTGAACACCTGCTATTGCAACATCATTATAATATGTCGTTGTTGATGTGACTTTAACACCTATATAAATATTATGATTTCCGGAAACATGTACCTGTGTTTCAGAAACATCATAATTACCAGTATAATCTGCATTTGTTGTATCAATAATAAATCTATTCGATATTTCAACAAACTTACTGGTTAAATCAATCGGATAAACTCCCAAATAAAGACAATCATTTTCATCTTGTGGATAAGTTGGATGACTTACAACTAAATGAGCTACTCTTATTTTATCTCCTTGTTTTAATTCTATTTCTGGACTTCTCATAACAACACCAGTATTCGGCACAGTTGTTGCCGTTCCACTTGTTTCCCTAAAAACATAATATGTTCCAGATAATTGTGACATAGTCCCATCACCAACTGTCAGACTTGTCGTAGAACCCGATATCCCATCTGCTGCTCCAGTATTAGAACTAGTTGTCCCTGTAGCAATACTCGCTCTATCGTATGCAGCTGCCAAACTAAAAGTAACATAATTGCTATTTCCATATGAACTCGCAGTACTGGGTGTAATAGGGAAACCGGTTGTTGATTTCGTACCTACTGTACCCACTCTGGTTTTCCACACATGATCTGTTGTTGTCCCTGAATTAAATATCCATATTTGTTTATTATTATTATCTTTATCTACTATCTGAACTCCGGCAATACATATATCAGAAAAATAATATGTAGAAGATGTTGCTTTAAATCCAATATATATGTGATGATAACCACCAGAAGGGACTTCCGTTTCAGATACATCGTAATTACCGGTATAATCAGCAGCGGTTGAATCGTCAATGACACGATTTGATATCTCTAAGAAAGAACTAAATAATTCCGGTGTTCCAGATCCAAATGTTTTCCCCTTAATATTATTTATTGATATTTCACCATTCGCCGGAACATTTGCATTATCTGTGAAACCAGCATTTCTAAAAAAAGATAAACTAATCGCTGTATTATTTTGATTATCTCTTAACTTACTATTTTGATTTGCATTCGTCCCACCTCCAGAGACATAAGAAGACTTTAAACCACTGAAACTAATATTGGATGAACCTATATTTGCCATATTATAGTATCATATTTTTTAATTCATTCACTTGCCCTTGTAAATTTTCGATAATTTTTTGTTGTTCTTTTATCGATTCAATTAATAAAGGTATAATTTTATCATATTGAACTGCTTTATAATTATCTTTTCTCGTAGTAGTTGCTTCGGGTAAAATTTCTTCCACTTCTTGTGCAATTATCCCTACATCTTTACCTTTATTCTTGGTGTATTTTTCTCCTAATTTATTCCATTCAAATTCATAACCACCTAACTTTTGTAGTTTATCTAGAGAATTTTCTATAGGTTTTATATTATCTTTTAATCTCTCATCTGATGTTGAAAAGGCAGTAATATCTCCATCAACAGTTAAATTACATACTTCGGTAGAATAACCGGAAGAAATATCTATAGTATTCGAACTATGAGTAATTGTGACTTCACCAGAACTATTTCCATACTGTATTTTAGCACCAGCTGCCAAATATATATCTGACCACATTAAACTACTAGTACCCAAAGCAGCTCCATCATTTGTTACGGGAGAGAATGAATTCTGGACCATCTGATATTCATTTACTCCGTTGACTCTGTAAACTATCTTATTGTCTGTTGAGAAATCTATATTATTATCATTACCGCTTCCTACTGCAAGACTAGCATTTAATATTGAATATATATCTGTTTGTACGGGATTTATTTCGACACCTGTAGAATTTCTCAATATTCCATTACTTGCACCAACGGAAAATTCTGTGCCATTCAAATCCAAGCCATTACCTGCTGTGTAAGTTGTATCTGAAGCCGAGATTGTAATCGCAGATGATCCATCATAGGTTGTCCCTGAACTAAATGATATATTTGTACCCGCTGTCAATGAATTTGCAACACTACCCGCACTACCAGTTGTATCTTGATTTAGTGTAGGAAATGTACAATTTGCTAGATTACCACTAGATGGTGTACCTAAAACTGGAGTTGTTAATGTTGGAGATGTTAGTGTTTTATTTGTTAATGTATCTGTAGTAGCTTTTCCAACTAAAGTATCAATGGCAAGTGGTAGTGTTAATGTATATTCAGGTATTCCATGACTACTTTGAGTCCAAGAATCGGGTGCTTTTAATGTTACATATCCATCATATCCACTTCCATTTGTTTCATAAAATCTTATAGAATTTCTAAGTGAAATAGTACCTACTGTTTTATATATTGTTACACCATTGCTGATATATCCTCCCCCAAAATTCATTGCTGCGTTATCAATTACAACATTATCACTACCATTAACTCTAAATATCATTTTATTGTCTGTACTAAACTTTAGCTGATTATCTGCATCTCTTCCTACTACTAAATCATTATTTAATATTGAGGATATAACTGTTTGAGATGAACTAACTTCTAAACCAGTTGTATTTCTAGATAATCCATTACTTGCTCCAACAGAAAATTCTGTGCCACTCAAATCTAAGCCATTGCCAGCACTGTAAGTTGTATTGGTGTCAGTGGATGCGATTGTAATTGCAGCTGAGCCATCATAAGTTGTTCCAGAACTGAATGAAATATTTGAACCAGCGGTCAAAGCATTCGGAACTTTCAACACTCCAGATTGTCCAGAGCCAACATTATTTGAAAGAGTAGTCCCATCGCTATTTAAAGTGAACTCAGTGCCACTCAAATCCAAACCATTGCCAGCACTGTAAGTTGTATTAGTATCTGTAGATGTGATTGTAATTGCAGATGAGCCATCATAAGTTGTTCCAGAACTAAATGAAATATTTGATCCAGCGGTCAAAGCATTCGGAACTTTCAACACCCCAGATTGTCCAGAGCCAACATTATTTGAAAGAGTAGTCCCATCGCTATTTAAAGTGAACTCGGTGCCACTCAAATCTAAGCCATTGCCAGCACTGTAAGTTGTATTAGTATCAGTAGATGTGATTGTAATTGCAGCTGAGCCATCATAAGTTGTTCCAGAACTAAATGAAATATTTGATCCAGCGGTCAAAGCATTCGGAACTTTCAACACTCCAGATTGTCCAGAGCCAACATTATTTGAAAGAGTAGTCCCATCGCTATTTAAAGTGAACTCGGTGCCACTCAAATCTAAGCCATTGCCAGCACTGTAAGTTGTATTGGTGTCAGTGGATGCGATTGTAATACTTCCATTTCCATTGGTGATTGCTATATTTGAACCCGCGGTCAAAGTTGTCTTTGAAAGAGTATTTCCAGTACTGTTCCCGATCAATAGTTGACCATCTGTGTAAGAAGTTTGACCGGTGCCACCACTAGAAACGCTCAGCGTTGATGAAAGACTAGCGGCTGAACCAGATGTATTTTGATTCAGAGTTGGAATATTGGTTGAATGAATTGATCCTGCATTATCAATCGTCCAATCAATGATTTGATTGCCAGTAGCAATGTATGGTTTATTTTGAATGAAAGCATCACTCGAATTATCAGTTTCACCCCAGTTGCTTTGAACATTTACTTCAGCGCCGCTAGCGATTCCATTTAGTTTTGAATGATCTGCATCGGTAAAAACATTGGAATCAGAAGCACTTTCGACAAGCGTTCGAATTTCAGAGGCAGTTTGATCAGCAGTTGCTCCAGTTTCAATTGCATTTAGTTTAATTTTGTCAGTAGAACTCATAAGACCATCGGAACTTGAAGTTGCATTTGTATAGGTGGTATTAGTATCAGTGGCTGAAATAGTGATACTTCCATTTCCATTGGAAATTGTAATATTTGAACCCGCGGTCAAAGTTGCTTTTGAAAGAGTATTTCCAGTACTGTTCCCGATCAATAGTTGACCATCTGTGTAAGAAGTTTGACCAGTCCCGCCTTTAGAAACAGTTACTGTATCTGTTAAAGTTGAACCGGCTGCAGGGACAGTTATATTAGAAGAACCATCAAATGGTATTCCATTAATAGTAACTGAAGATTGTAATGCAGATGCTGTTGAAGCATTTGCTAAGGATGTTCCATTAGTAATTCGTATATCATCTCCAGCATCTGTAGTAAAATATAGTTCATTGGGTGTAGTATTTTTGACCCATATTTGACCGAATGCAGTTTCATCGTCATCAGCATTTGCTGATTCTCTCAATTTTATAGAATTTTGCAGTGCGAAATTTTTAATTCCATTTGTTCCAATCAGAAAACGATTACTTGAGTGCCAGTAGCTCAAATATCCACTAAATGTACTGGAACTAGTTCCATCTCCAAAGTATAAATTACTTGCAGATGTTGGTCCAGCAATAATGGACATTCCGGCATGATTATTAGCATTTCCATTTGTTCCAACAACTAATGAATTCCCATCATCATCATAACTACCTGGGTTATTAATACCGATTCCCATATTACCATTATTGTCAATTCTAATTTTTTCAGAACCATTCGTTTTTATGATAATTGTATTATCGGTTCCAAAATCGATAGTATTATCATCATCTCTACCTATTTCTAAAGAAGAATTTTTCACAGATGTAATAGTGGTTTGTTCTGGAGTTATTTCTATATCATTTGTATTTGATGTAATACCATTTCCCCCGATAATATTTAATACAGAATTTGTTGCAGTTAATCCATCTCCGGAGAATAAAGTAGCTAAATCAGAAATATTGGTTAATTGTTCGGTTGAAGTATCTGAATCTAATGTCAAAAATTTATCACCATTTGTTGGGGGGATACTACTATATTCATTAATATCAATTGATAAAGTATTTCCATTTTTAACAATACCATCACCGGCTGTGATTTGGCCGGCTCCTGAAAATTGTGTAAAGGATAAAATGTTCGTTCCAACTACATCAGAATTACTATCAGATGTACAAACAAAGCCATGATCTCCATTGATATTACCTTCAGTTATAAATGCAAAATCTCCACTAGCATTTTTGCCTGCAGGCATATCTTCAGATCGAGTCCAGTTATCTGAACTACAAATATATATTCCATTTTGCACACCATTACTTTGATTTTTAACAAGGACTCTATTTGTTGCAGCAAGTGAAACTCCATCAATTGTTTGCAATCCAGATAATGATGTAAGATTTGCAGTTGTTGCCACTCTACATGCTCCTTTAATATGTAAGCCTTGGGCAACACTATCAACATATGCTTTTATACTTTGTTGACTTGCGACAGCCGTTGAACTATCAGAATCAAAATTATCTTCATCTTTAAAATCAATCAATGTAGCCGTCCCCGAACCACTAAATATAGGGATTTTATTTAAAGCCGAATTTAGACCAGATAAAGCATCGAGATTTACACTATGTGATTGGATATCAGAGCCTATTGCTAATCCTAATTCATTTCTAGCATTGGTTGCATTTGTTGCACCAGTTCCACCACTTGAAACGCCTAGAGTCGCTGAAAGACTAGCAGCCGAACCAGTTGTATTTTGATTCAGAGTTGGAATATTAGTTGAATGAATCGTTCCTGCATTTGTACTTGTCCAATCAATGATTTGGTTGCCAGTAGCAATGTATGGTTTATTTTGAATGAAAGTATCACTAGAATTATCAGTTTCATTCCAGTTGCTTTGAACATTCACTTCGGCACCAGAAGAAATTGTATCTAGTTTAGTTTTATCATTAGAACTCATGAGACCATCAGAACTTGTAGTTGCATTAGAATAAGTGGTATTTGTATCTGTGGATGTGATTGTAATTTCAGCTGAGCCATCATAAGTTGTTCCAGAACTGAATGAAATATTTGAACCGGCAATCAAAGCATTCGGAACTTTCAATACTCCGGATTGTCCAGAGCCAACATTATTTGAAAGAGTAGTCCCATCGCTATTTAAAGTGAACTCGGTGCCACTCAAATCTAAGCCATTGCCAGCTGTATAAGTTGTATTGGTGTCTGTTGAAGAAATAGTGATACTTCCATTTCCATTGGTGATTGCTATATTTGAACCTCCGGTTAAAGTTGCTTTTGAAAGAGTATTTCCTACAGTATTTCCGATTAACAGTTGACCATCTGTGTAAGAAGTTTGACCAGTTCCACCACTAGAGACACCCAGAGTCGCTGAAAGACTAGCGGCTGAACCATTTGTATCTTGATTTAGAGTTGGAATATTGGTTGAATGGATTGTTCCTGCATTATCACTCGTCCAATCAATGATTTGGTTGCCAGTAGCAATGTATGGTTTATTTTGAATGAAAGTGTCGCTAGAATTATCAGTTTCACTCCAGTTGCTTTGAACATTCACTTCGGCTCCAGAAGAAATTGTATCTAGTTTAGTTTTATCATTAGAACTCATGAGACCATCAGAACTTGTAGTTGCATTAGAATGCGTTGTATTAATTGTAATACTTCCATTGCCATTGGTAATTGATATATTTGAACCTTCGGTCAAAGTTGCTTTTGAAAGAGTATTTCCTACAGTATTTCCGATTAACAGCTGACCATCGGTGTAAGAAGTTTGACCAGTTCCACCCTTATCAACTGATATCAATTCACCGTTGCCACCACTTGAATATTCCTCGAATACTATATCTGATGGAGAATCTCCATCGATAGTTATATCATTATCTGTTTTCAGAAGGAATAATTTATCTTTATTATCATGACCTTCTTCAATGAATGTATAGGAACTAGCAACAGCTGTTCCTTCATTAAAGTCGTCTGCTCTAGACCAAGCAGAAGAGCTAGAATAAATATATATACCGTTGGTTGACAAAGTTGATTGATTTTTAACAAGTATTCTATCTCCATCATTTAAACTAATTCGATCGATACTTGTTATAGTTTGATCTAAATTGGAAAGTTCGGCTGTAGTTGCTAAACGACAAGAAGATTTTGTATTTATCTGATTGACATAAGTTGTTACTTCGGACAATGATTGAAATAAAGAATTTGGCATTATGTTTAATAATATGGATAAAATATATATTTAATAAACATAAATGGACCAAATCAATGAATATAAATATCCAATTGGTGGGAGTATATTAATATTATTATTGTATGGAATTTATAGTTCATTTTCATCTGATAATAGTGAGAAAGTTTCGATTCCAAAAAGTTCAAAAAAAGAATCTACAATTTCTTCTGATGAATTTAAAAAGTTCATGAAATTATTTGAAAACGAACTTCAGAATTTAACATTATCATTAATGGAATTTAATGCAAATAAAGTTAAATCGAAATCATTTAAGAGTTTTCAAGATGAAATTTTCACCAAAGATATAGAAAAGAAAAATATATTAATAGATTCTTTCAGTTTAAGAAATATTGAATCAGAACATAATACATCTGATTATAAGATAAATTTTGATCACCAAGATTTCCCGGATTCTTTCAAAAATGTTATCGGAATAAGATTAGTGAATGCAACAATGCCACATTCGCCGTATCAAGTGACTAGTAATAATAACAGTTTTTATATCAAGTATGGAAATAAGACAGATTTAGTTTCTCTAGGAACGGGTGGTTCATATACATTTGAGCAATTGGGGAAATTAATTCAAAATTCTCTAAATTCCGATGATCGAAGTGGATTTGTTGTAACTCCAAGTAAAACAACATTTAAATATACAATCAGTAATACTTCACATCCATTTTATTTTTTGTGGAAAACTAGTAATAATTTAGCTTACAGATTAATTGGTGCTTTAAATATAGATGATACGGAAAATTATCCGAATAATACAATAGAAATGCCGCATGTTGTTGATCAGAATTTACATTTTATAGATGTAGTAGTAGATGAAATACCGGCAATAGCATGTAAATTAAATAGTCATGGAATGAATATAATAGCTAGAATACCATTGACAACTGGGCCAGGAGCAATTAATTATTATCGTTCACCCGAACATGAATCTCAAACTCAAAATTATTTTTATCCAATCAAGCTAAGTTCAATGACAATAAAATTATACGATACGGGAACAAATAATCTGTATGATAGTTCAAATAGTGATCATTCACTAGAATTTGAGTTGACGATTATCAAAAATACCAAACTTTTCAAATAATTATAAATAATATAATATATGACTTGGGATAATATATGTGGTGGAATGACCAGTAAAGAGGAAACATTAGATTCATATAATAACATAGCTCCCCCAGATGATATTCGGAATTGTTATCAAAAATATAATAAAGATACACGAAAATTTTGTTGTGGTGAAAAGGCACCAACAGAAGATTTTACATTAAATCCTTTGGGGGGTAGAAGTTCTGATTGTGTTGCGACGAGTGGAGGAGGATATTGTAAACCAAATAAATCTACAAAAGATAAATATCCTTTAGGATGGATATATGAAGGAAGAGATACAAAAAATGAAACAATTGGTGTTCCAGTTGAATTAACACATGATAATTTCAAATATTATAGCAATCCAACAACTGATTCTTCTAGAGTAGGAAATCCTTATCAATGGATAACTGATGATTCATTGAAAAAAATGGTAAAATCTCGTAATCTAGATGTAGATATATCTGATAAAGAAGAAAAAGAAGAATCTAAAGATACTCCTAAAGATAGTTCAGATTTATATACAATACATATAGTATTTATAGTTCTATTGAGTATAGTGTTAGGTTTCATAATTATCTATGGAATACATTTAATAATAAGAAAATATAATCTAGATATAAAGATTATGCATAAAATTAAGAAACTTAGATATATGAAAAGCGGGCATTAGATCTATAAAAAAAAATTTTTTGAATGATAAATTTGATTTATCATAAGATAAAGATTATTACATATACAAATTGCTTACAACTGGAATTCATATCTTCAGACACTGTATCTCTCAACTCGCTGCGAAGCATGCCTGGAAAGTGGCAGACCTTGAATGGTGTTAGGTATCCGGTCGATGACCACGCGTCTCCTCGCACATCTGAAGAATACAACCCATACGAAGATCCATCGTTCCAACGGCGCATCGCCAGTCTCAAAGCCGACATGCGCGGCTCGAAGAAGGGTGGAACACTCGACGACAACCTCTATCCGAACCATCCATACAACACTCGCAAAAATGGGGGGGGAACTTCAAGAGAGGTGAAGGTTGATGGATTAGCTGAAATTCAGAGAGACATGCGCCGTCTCTTGATTACATTCGACAACAAGGAGCAGAAAAATTTGAAGAAAAATAAAACGAGGTGGGGAATGACGGCAAAAGAACGACTAGAGAAAGCGCAAAATAGTGTTGATGAAACGCCTATCTGCCATCCGGTGGGATGGACGGCGAAGAATCACTATTCAGAGCTAGGGTGGCAGTGGTGCGGGCAGAGTTGTCCATGTTGTCGAGCGCGCGCTGGCGATACATTAGGGGCGTGTCCTATCTGTGCCAAACAATAAAAAATACTCATTAACTACTTCTCAAATACAATTGCATTCACACTTAGATTTAGTTTTTTTTGTAGCTTTTTCTAATTTCCATTGTTTCAGTGAAAGTTATGGGTGGACTTCCTCTACTAAAATGAGTTAATTTAGCATCATTTGTCAGAAGAAGCATTTTTTTTAATTTATCATTCTGATCATATTTAGCTTGTTGGGCTAGTTTCATTTCTTTGCTGCTTCGACTTTTAAAGAAATCATCATCAATGATGATATTTTTAGGTCGCAATAATACACCCTTCGATTTTCCAGATTTGCCACCGGCAGATTTAGCCATATTTGGATCTTTACTTATATCTGAACCAGAATCTAATGAAAATTTTTCATAAAATTCAGGATTATTCTTTTTAAATTTGGAACCTTGATAGTAATGTTCTACACTTAACCATTTTTTATTATCTAATGTAAATTCACTTTTATAGAAATTAGATAACATTTTTCTCCAATCTTTTATTTTAGATAGCTCTTCATATTCTGGGATACTTTCTTTGGGTATTTTTTCTCCCGAACCTTTGCCTGGTTTGAGATCTCTGGATTTTGAGTAAAATTGTAATACAATATCAGGGTTGAATAGTTTACTAGATTCTTCTTTTTTTTGAGATTGTTCTTTTTTTTGAGATTGTTCTTTTTTTTGAGATTGTTCTTTTTTTTGAGATTCTTCTTTTTCGGGCAAAGATGTAGTATTCATATTAAGCGGATCAAGATTATATTTATCTTTCAATTTCATACACAATTCGAGCCAAGGTTGAATTGGAATTCTAGTGCCAATTGGTGTATCACTTGGTCTTCGCCGATCAACAATACTGACAATATCATCTTTATCGGGATCAACTTTTTGATAAAATTTCTTAAGAATATCAACCTGATCTGTATATGTATATTTTTTTGCTTCTTTTATCTGTTCTTGAGTTATATTCTTTATATTTAGAGGATCTATATGATAAATTTCATGAAGATTTCTACAAATTGCTAACCATGGTTTTGTAGGTATTCTTTTGCCAATCGGATGACCTTTCATTCTTCTATCATTCACAAATTGAATAGCATCTCTATCGGGATCTACAATCTTGAAAAATTCCTTAATTATATCAACTTGTTCAGAATATGAGTATTTTTTCTGAATGATTTCTTGAATAGGTTTGGACTCAGTTGGTTTAGGGACAGACTTTTCATTATGATTATGTTTTACAGATATATCTGATTTTTTTGATGTAATTGTAGTATTTGTATCTTTATCAAGTTCATTAATAATCGATTTTATTTCTGAATCATCTTTTACAATTTGAGCATATTCAATTCTTTTCCTAGATTTCTTTTCTTCACTTAATTCGCTATTCATTAATTCTGACATTAGTTTTCTTTTTTCGGAGATATTTTTATGTTGCAAGTCAATGAATCTTAGTAATAATTCTTTTCTTTCTTTAAAATTATTAATATCACTATAACTTTGAATCAAATTTTGTTTATGTTTCTCCAACTCACTATTATTTTTTTTCCTTTGATTTAATTCTTTATCAATATTTATAAATTTACTCAATTTATCTAAATTAAATTGCGAGATATCATTATTTTTATATTCATCACAACCATTTAACTTTCTATTAATAGATTCTAATTCTTGATGAATATTAGAATATTCGGGAAGATGTATTGTATATTCATGGGAGCATTTATTCGTATTTCCCCCACAAGAATAAACTAGTGTATTTTCTGAAATTAAAAATTTTTTTTTAGATTCACATCCTTCACAATGAATATATTTCTTTTTATTGCTTTGAAAGAGAAAATAATCTTTGTAGAATTTTTCGAAATATTTATGATATTCTTGTTTATCTTTATCCATTATATCTTATAATTATAAATTAATTTATAAGATAATTTAAGATATGCATCAATTGATTTTGGTTTTATTCGCTATCTTAATTCTTAAAATACCTGAGATAGATACATATACTAACTATGAAGATATAAAAATTGAAGAAGATAAGAATAATTGTCCCTTACTTTCAGCAGAACAATATCTATGGACTATATCTCAAAAAAAAATGCTTCAATTACCTGGATACACTAAGGATGAGATTTTGGATATGACAAGATATTCAGTATTTGATCAACCGATACCAGTTTCACCGGATTTTTTAAAAATATAGTATATTATAAAGATGAAGTTAGAAGATTTTATAGATTTTGATGTATTATTTTTCACGATTAATTTCATGATATTTTACAAATATATTCAGAGAGAAGAAAATATAATATTAGAAAAGAATATATTATAATACATAAATGAATCAATTACTAAAACAATTATTTTCGATATTTATCGGAATACTTATTATTAATACTATTTTCAATTATTGCGATGATTTATTAATTATTAGCGTTTAAATTAATTCATTAAATTATAAAATAGATTATATGGCAAGTGAAACTTCTATTCAAAATTTAGGAAATTCAATTAATGATGAAGATGCAAGATTAGTTGATTCTATTCTAAATGATATTAATTCAGGTGGATCTAGAAATCCCCCTCCTCCAAGCAAACAAGGGAATTCACAGAATCCTCAATTAAATCAACAACAGATGCAACAGATGCAACAGCAGCAGATGCAACAACAAATGCAACAGCAGCAGATGCAGCAACAGATGCAGCAGCAGCAAATGCAGCAACAGATGGCTCAAAGAAATTTGATGCAACAACAGAATCAGATGAATAATGAATCTGAAATATTGAAAAAGAATCTGAATGAAAAAAAATCGACAGATATATCTGAATATTTCAAGGATGAATACAAGAGTATGATTATGCTTATCTTTTTATCGATTTTTTTCAATATTGATCAAATCAACAATGTATTTAGTTTATATGGTGGATTTTTGAATGAAGATGGAACACAAAGTATGATTGTTTATTTTATTAAGGGTCTTATTATTTCATTAATTTATTTTATGGCGAAAGTTTATGTATTTTAATATACTCTTGTATGGAATCTAATTCTTTTATTTTCTTATAACATTTATTAATAGTTACTTCTGATATTCTACATATCTCTGAAATTTCTTTTTTTGATATATTACTATCAATTAGTTTAATATATAGTAATATACATCCTGAAGCCATTGATGGTGGTGTATTTTCATTAATAATTGAATCTTTATTACATATTTCTGATAATTTCATAATGTGATTAGTATCTAAATCACTAAGATTCAATTTACTGCAAAATCTATCAATAAAATCACAGATTGTTATATTTTTTTGTGATTGTATTCTTTTATCTCTTTGATTGCTCATTCTAAATATTTCAGTAAAATTTTTACAACCTTTTGTCATTATTTTAGGATCAATTTCAAAGAAGGATGATATTTCTTTATTTGAGCGAGGAACATTGCATTCTTTACACGCATTATACACACAAGCTGCGATTATCCCTTGTCTATTTTTCCCTCTTGATATTTTAGTTTCAGAGATAGTTTTATATAATGATTTCGAAGTTGTGGCTATGATAGTCGGTAATGAGTTTGAGTTACATACATCATCTATTGCATTAAATATTTTGTAAAGACTTCTTTCTTTATATGGCATTGAATTCCATTTTTGATACATATTAATCCTATAATTATTTCCATTTTTATTAGATATAATTGTTCCAAGTGAAGATTTTGGTAATAGAGTATTAACTGGCATTCCACAACGAGTCCCATTCTTTCCATTTTCATAGTTTTTCCATTCAGGTGAATCAACTATATTGTTGATAGTATTCCCACAAATACTACATGTTATCAATCCTTCATCTATCATATGATTATCAATTATATCACAACATTTTTTCGCAGTTATATCTTTTTTTGTATTTGACACAACATCAAGTTCATCAAAATACGCGTCGAAATCCATTTAAATATAAAATACAATTTAAAGTTTAAATCAAATTTATTCATTTTTGTCTTTCTATTTAAAATTATTCAAATATAATATAGAATGGATTTTAGAGAAACAGAAGAAATCATTATGGATTATCTAGTTGAAAATGAACATTTAGATATCTATAAACAATTATTGAATAAATTCATACAATTCTTAGAAAATGTAAATAATGAAAGTCGTTTATTTTACATATATAGATAATTTTTTTTCTATGAATATTATATAAGAATGGATATTGATAATTCAGATGGATTTGGAGAAGCAAAAGCACGATCTATTATAGAATACTACAAACGAGAAATAGCAGATATCAAAGGTATGACTCGTGGACTCAGTTCAACCGATAAGGTAAATTATAAAATAGATGGAAGGATAAGTATTCTGGAGGGATTGATACATGAAATAGAAAATATGTTATTAGAAGAAAATCGTGGGCGTAGGGGTATGTATAATGGTTTTAAGAATGGCTTAAAAATTAGCACTGAATCGTTAAAAGCGGATGTTGCTGCTGCTGCTGCTGGTGGTGCTGCTGGTGGTGCTGCTGGTGGTGCTGGTGCTGCAATGGCTCCCTCTGGAAGAGATCCTCAAAGTTTGAAGGCTGAACTTGAGGAAATAGACGGGGAAGTGGCGGGATATTGGGGAGAAGAGAGGCAACCACCGGCTGCTTTGGTGCGTAGGGCGGAAGAACTGAGAGAAGAATATAAGCGCGCGAGCCCTGCGCATGCCGCTGTAGAAGCCGATCGCATTGCTGCTGCTGGTGCTGGTGCTGGTGCTGGTGCTGGTGGTGCTGCAATGGCTCCACCGCGCCCTCACACTGATGGTAGTGTAGAATTGACTGAATTGCGCAAAAAAATTAAGAGGGTGGCGAGGAGCATTGCATCTGAAAAGGCAACTATCGCCATGCTGCAAGAAGAAGGAAGCAATTATAGGGATTTGGAAGCCTCCGTGGAGAAACTGGATCAGGAACTCAAGGATTTGAAACGCCGGGAAAGACAAATTTCTGCTACAGAGGGTCCCCCCGACTTAACAAAACAGCTCGAAGACCTACAAGCCACCTATGATTCATTAATAAGAGAAGGAATACCTGAATGGGAACTGGGGGATTTAAAGACCCAAATAGACGGTACGATGGCTGCTCTCGATGAAACAGCTCCTCCTGTCCGCATGGCTCCTCCTGTCCTCATGGCTTCTCCTGTCCGCATGGCTCCTCCTGTCGATGAAAAAGTTAGACAAATACGAACCGTTTTGCCCACGCTCAGTACTGAAGCGGCAGTCGCCCTTTTAAAGACTTACGACGGAAATGTTGAACTCGCTTTACAGAGATGGTACGAGGGGGGCGGTAAAAAGAAAAAGAGAAGAACTAAGAGAAGAACTCAAAAAGTGAATCGAGGGAGAGCAATCAATCCTAGATTATCAAGAAATAGAAAATACACTATGAAACATTACAAGAGACATCAGTCTTTCAAGAAGAAAAAGGGCTACAGTCTCAAAATGACTAAGAAAGCTGGACATCGTAAGAACTCAAAAGCTAGACGCCCAAGTGCTTCTTATTATTACAACATTCTAAGGAAACCGATAGGAACAAAAGTGAATTATGGAACCGGAATCGGTAAAAATTCTGATTATGTGTTGCGTTTACGAAAGAATGGAACTCCGTTTTGGAAAAAACTGAGATAAGTTTAATTTTATAGAATAAGTTTGTATTAATTTAATAATGTTCTATTGTGAATTATTATCTGGTGTATGGATAGGAGATGTTGAATTATTAAATTCAAATGGGTTTATGAAAGATAATGAAATAAATATAATCATCAATTGTACACAATTGTTTGATTTTCCAAATATACATGGTATTCAGAAAGTAAGATTACCATTCCCCCCTAAATCCGAAAATGATAATAGTATAATGTTGATGCGTGAAAATAAAGATAAAATAATAGATTTTATCTTTAAAAATCTAGAAGATAAGAATATATTAATTTGCTGCTATGATGGGAAGAGTATCTCTGCATTTTTAGTCGCAATGTTGATTAAAGAAAAGAGTAAAATATCAAAATCATCAATTTATCCTATATTAAAGACAAAAAATGATAATATTTATGAATGGTA
>Ga0255782_10000553_pt1 | contig 34179 bp, 24 predicted proteins | sample 101ome_26_FD_179980 | JGI IMG/M metagenome (GOLD analysis project Ga0255782, IMG submission 179980) | Coastal salt marsh microbial communities from the Groves Creek Marsh, Skidaway Island, Georgia - 101408AT metaG (version 2) | ecosystem: Environmental > Aquatic > Marine > Intertidal zone >...
TACGCCCGACAGCGTACTTCCAACTTCTTTAAACACACTGTTGAGAGATTGGCCAATATTTGCCAAAGATTGTATTGTTGTTCCTGCTACAAGATCTAATCCTTTGGTAACATCGGTAAGAACTTCGGCACCTGTTTTTATAAATCCATTTGCTAATTCAGTTGCTCCATCTAATACACCCGTTAAACCTGCAACATTACCTGGATTTAAAACTGGAGCAATAGCATTGCTAATAAGAGATGCTGTACCTGCTAAACTTGGCGGCAATTCTTTTGTAATAGCATCTAATCTTGTTGTGATTTCTGATACTCTAGTAAGCGAAGGATTAGTTGCTAATTCGTCAGTTAATGCTTTGAATTCATCAGCAAGATCACCAAATGCTGCTTGTGTTTCTGCACTAGCACCTGGAGGGAATCCATTTCTAATAGCAGTTTCTAACGCAGGATTTGCCAATGCTGCATTTACTGTAGTTTGATCGTAAACTGCTGCTGGCGAAAGGGCAGCAGATGCTGCTGCTTTTGTTGATGTATTTTCAGTGGCTGCTGGTGCTGCTGCTCTTGATGCTTGTGCGCCTTCGTCTACTGATGTAGTTTCATCTGTTTTTTCTTGTTCTCTAACAAGAGTATCAAGAATAAGAGCCGAAGAAATTTCTGCTGCTGGTACTGCTTCTTGCGGTAAATTGATTGTACCATCTGCTGTTTCAAACGCACCGCCATCTACCCAAGAATCTTGTGTGCCATCGCCGTTGTTGTCAAAATATCCATTTCGCAAAGGCATTTCGGCATATTCAATTACTTCTTCGTTGGCAGCAAATTGATATTCTATTGCATAATAGATTATAATTCTACCAGTTTGTCCTTGATAACTTTCATTAATTCTAGCAACAACTAAATTACCAGATTTTTTTTCAAAAGGACCGTCCCAGTTGTTTTTATCATTATTCAATGTTAAAAGTTTATCATAGGTAATAATTGGATAGGAAGTATCTCCGCATAGGCCTTTGAACACAATTTCAAACTCGTCAGGATGAGTCCAAGGATAAATTAGATCTGGATCTACATAATTGTTATCGCTCATGCGTCCTGTATTCCTTTTCTGGCTATGTTAATAAAGTAATCCGATGTTTCCCAATATCCTAACTCACCATTCCATCCGTTTCCAGATATCTTTCCTAGTGTGTCTAAATGTATAGTTACGTTACCCATATAACTTTGTGCAAACCCAAATCCTCTACATCCAAACTTAAATGCATGATATATTAAGTTATCCCAAATTTGATTGTTTTCGCCTCGGCCAGGAGAACTAAAGTTATAAGGAATCAGTGTGCCGCCAGGTAATTTCGATTTAGAAATATTCAAATCAGCAGCAAGACCGGTATCATGCCTTGTACTACCCGTACGGACCTGTATCCAGTTACCATTTTTAAGTATCCAGTAATCCTTGTTATCTCTAGTAGTTTTACGTTGGCTACGAGGATATGATTGCCATTCTGCTTTAGACATTTGACCGCCACTGGTGATTTGTATATACACACCTGCTGCTGCGGCTGCTCTGTTAAGTATGTCAATTAATCGTCTATCACAAGGAAGTCTTCTAACACCGGCACTGCCTTGGGCTTGATGCACTCTATCAACATCTTCAAGGTCACCTTGAGTTGAACCAAAATCTGTAAATCTGCTGCGAGTCTTTAGTTGCTCATACGGATCTCCTGCTTCAAAACCCAACGCTGCTAATGCTTCTGGATCTATTGTAACATCAGTAGTTTCGTTTTCTCCCGCTAACCCTTGTTTACTTTTTACAAGTGCTTCTTTAATAAAACTTGCAGGTTTACGTGCAGTCGACGGGTTTGGTCCAACACCACCGTAGTAAGCACTGTTTGCAGTGCCTGGTCCATTACGTTTTGTTTGAGCACCATCAATCATCAATGGCATACTTGCCCACACTTTAGACAAACCGTAGCCAAACTCTTCGTCAGACATTTGGCCATCTTTCCATTTTTGTAAATTTCGCATTAGAGCAATTGCAAGTTTGTCTTGATTAGCAGGAGTCATTAAGTCGCCTCTGCTGCAAATTTTTCTGTCATCAATTAGATATTTTAGCGTTGGGTAGATAAACTGATATGCACCTGTGGCTGTGCTTGCAACACTGTTTCTAATGCTTTTTTGCCATTCTAACACATCACCTATGCTCATTTGTGTAATCGGACGTTGTGGACGTATGTTTGTAGGAATACCTCCATAAACAACATCAAACGATCTAGGTTCGGCTGTGTCAATTTCACAAATTCTAATAGCAGCCAAAAGTGGTCCTAGTGTACCATTAAACTTATCAAACTCGGATGGATCAGGTATTGCTTCGATAGCCTTTTCAACAACATCAACAACTCTTTGATATGCTGCTGTTGTGGCATGAATTTTCATAGGATCCTGCGGATTAATATCTGCACTAGTTAGATCGATTTGTCCATTTGCTGATACTTGATTTACAGCATTTCTAACATCATTATAATTTGCTGTATATCCAGCACTGCTATAAGTTGATGCATAAGGCCCGCTTAAATCAATATCTGGGAACACAACAAATATCACATAACAACCCTTTTGCAATAGCGGATCTACAATATCTTTTTGAATTTTATCTTTTGTTTGTGTCGGATCACTGTCCCAGTTATTGTTACCTGCTGATACAACAACTATTGTTTTTTCAGGAATTCTGCCAACTTGATTAGATGCAATTTGTTCAACAGTTGCACCTGACCTTGCAGAACTTCTATATCCGCCTATGTTAGCAATAAACTCAGCATGACTATCACCAATAGCATAAATTTGATCACGCTTAAGGTCACCAAAATCGCCAAGTGTTTCTTCTCCAAATTCGCCGTCAGTGGCAGGAGTATAGTTTTGCGATCCTGAATATCCGCCCCTATCAGAAGCAGTAGTTGATCCTTTTGTTGTTCTAGAACCAATGTTTACAAAAGTGTCAGGAATTTGTTGTACAAAACTGTCTACACTTTCAACCCCTGCTCTAGTTTTTTCTGGAGTGTATTCTGCTGGATTGTTGCTTTCATGTTGCAACCACGGTTCGTGCTGTGGAATACGACTTGGAGTTTTAGCAATCAAACTAATAATAGGAGTATCTGGAGTAACAGGATTAGGTTTTACTGCGGTTGCTGCAACAGACGCATCAATAGCACCAACTGCAATACTTGCAATTACCGCAGGAGTCGGGTTGGCCGTTGCTGCTCCAGTGGCAGTATTTCCAGCATCAATTTGAACCAATGCACCTTCAAGTTGTAAATTGCTACTTGCTTCTGCTATTAGTACACCGCCTGTGGTTTTTAAATCCATTGTTTTACCAGTGATTTTTGCAGATCCAGTGCTTATAATATCCAATGAAGCATTAGCGTTAATTTTCATTGCACCTGTACTTGCTGCATCTAGTGTAGTATCTGCTTTAACACTCATAGATCCTAAAGATGACAAATTAAATGAGGTGCCTGCTCTGTCTTGGATTGTAGCAGTTGCATTTCTCAATATGCTGGTAGCAAACTGGTTAATATTTCCACTTGTTTGTATTTTTAAATCAGCATTGCTTTTCATATGTGTATCGCCGCCGAAACTTTGAATATATGTGCTTTTGCCTTTTATGTTTGCAGTAACTTTTGCACTTAAGAAAGCATCAGCATCTGATTTCAAATGCAATCCACCTTTGGCATAAACAAAGTACTCTTGGCTGTTTACATGAGAAGCATTTGTTTCTCTAAAATATTGCCCAACTTTTTCGTGCAACGATCCTTCAGTGCCAATGTGAATACCGCTTTTGCCTGACATGTTAACTTTTGCCGATGCAGCCATATTAATGTTAGCACCACTACTTGTGATATTAATAGCATTAGCACCATCAATGCTGATTGCTTTACCACTGGACATAGCCATGTAACTGTCTGCTTTTGCTGTAAAACCTTTACCTGCAACAAATGCAGTATAATCCATACTGGTAAAATCTAAACTTTGTCCTGCTGTAGTTTTTACTTTTTCACCTGCATTTATGTTAATGTTGGCAGTTGCATCAAAGTTAATATCTCTATCAGCAGTAAAGTTCATATCTTGGCTAGAATGAATACTTACACTGTCTTCTGCATAAATGTCAATTTTACCATTGCTGGTCATTTCAATCCAAGCAGTACCTTTTGAGTTTGCAATGTAAATTAAATCTTCTGTGCTATGAAGCAAAATTTGAGCGCCGGTTCTGCTGCGAATTCTAAACAACTCGTTTGCAGGTCTAACAACATCGCCAGTTTCGTTTGTGTTTTCAACATCAACATATTCTTTAGGAGTTTCGCCCGGATTTCCTACTCTTAAAATCTTGTCATCGCCGTCGTCCATAACAATGCTCCAGCCGCCTAAACGTGAACTAGGAACACTTGCTTCTTTACCTGTAGCACCACGCCCGTGTCTTGGAGCACCATCACGTTTATCCATTGGCCCCGGAGTACTAATACCAAACACTTGACTTGGTACTTCGCGTCTAGCACTACTGCTTGTTAAACCGCGAATATCATCTTCAATTAATCCTGCTTCGCTTAGACTATCTTCAAAGTCAGTGTTTACAGGTTTTGGAAATCTTGTTGGTTGAGTTTCGCCTTCAGGATTAACAATTGCTTTGTTGTATTCTCCAACTGGTAATTTTTGTCCTCTATCGTTATTAATAGTAGATACTCTACCATCCGGAATCATAAAGTTTACAAAATCATCTTGAATACAACCTACCCAGTATCCAAAATCTCTTGCACCTTCAACCATCATAACAAGAACTTTTGTTCCAATGTCTGGCGGAACACCCCAAAAACCGTATGCTTGTTGTGATTCGCTATAAGTGTTGTTAGATCCAACATTTTGTAGTGGTGTTTGCCCGCCGTAAGGGGTTGCACGATGTGCAGTAATCAACTGGTTTGTTTCTTGATAATCGTTGCCTGCTTCTGTAATTTTTAAAAGCATAACTTTTAACGAACCCATAAACTTTTTGTCTAAATGACTTACAACACGACCAACATAAATGCCGGCTGGAATTCCTGCACTTGCAACTGGTGCAGCATCTGATCGTCTAGTGTTTCTAGTTCGTCTGGTTGGGGGACCTGCCATTAACGTCTTCTTCCTATGTTACTCAAATCATGTGTAATATTTTCAATACCACTTTTGATATTGTTTACATTTTTAACTACGCCGCCAATTGGCGATTTATTAATTGCATCTGATACTGCTGCTCTAGCAATACCTTCAATACCACCATTTAACAATCCTAATGTGTTATTAAGAGTGGCTTGTATATTTTTCACTTGCGAAAATGCACCAAACAAACCTTGTGCTAGTTGTTGTATTTGTTGACCGCCTAAAATATCTGCAAATTCAGTAATGCCTTTTTGCGAAAATGCAGTTGCAATTCTTTCTAATTCTTCTGCTTGTCGCAGCATTTGTTGGAATTCAAGTGTTCTGTTCGCTGCTTCGGTTGTTAAATTGCCAATTACCAAAGGCAAGTTACCAGATAGATTTGCTTCAACTACACTGTTACTTGCTTCAACAGAACTATTAGTTTGGTTGGGCATACGTGCTAAATTTAACGTTTGTGTAAACATACCATTATCAAAGTTGTTTTGGAATGTTATAACTCTATATATTCCACTAAATGCATTACCAGGATCAATTTGTACTAAGTTTCCGTTATAGTCAACACCTGTTCTAAATTGTATTAAAACATAAACTTCGTTTCTGCTAGGGTCGATTTTACCATCATTGGTAATGTTAGGATTACCTCCGCTTGGTGTAATAATATTGCCACAATCGCTATCCATAAAATAATAAGGATCGCCCCATATTTTTAAATCTAAAACAACGTTGTCAACATCACTGTTTAAAATTGCTCTGTTAAATGTGTTTGCAACATCTCTAGCCGCTGTGTTTGCACCTGTGCCAGGGCTTTCGTTGCCTACACCTGTTATCCTACTTGTAGTACCTGCGTCAGACAAGTTTGAACCGCTGTTATTTCCTGTATTTGGAACTGCTTGATTAGTTTGGCTTACTGTTGATACACCGCCGCCGCTGTTGTGCATGGTGTCATCTCTAGTTTGAGTCGAACGTCTTGCTAATTCTTTGTAAAAAGAGTTATCAATGTTAAATTCAAAGTTTATAATATCACTGTTTAAACCAGTGTATGTATATTGATATGTTTTTAATGCTTGTGCTATTTTTGGTTGATAGTTTTGATCTGACCATGCCGGTGCAATTCTACTTGCATCAATTTTATACGGAGTAACTCTATATATAAATTCGTATGAAGGTATGCCCGAGTTACCAATTTCTGCCAAATTCCTAATGCGTGTTTCGCTGTGAATCTTAAACCACGAAACATTTCCATCCGAATCAGGCACTTGATTTATCAAGTTTAATCCCCATTCGCTTGACAAGATAATCATCGAAATCATTCTTTCAATTTTTGTTCCTTGTTCAAATGTAAATTCTCTAGTTGTTGCATCAATACTCAAAGTACCTCGAGTAAAAACTTCATCTCCTTGTACTTGATCGTCACCTTCATCAAACACAAAAGGTTCAATACCAAAAGGGTTATTACCAAAATCATCAAAATTGCTTACAATAGCACTTTGTCCAATGTAGTTTACATTGCCGCCTGAGGCTAATGACGCTTGTTCAGTTCTTACAGCAACACGTTGATCGTTTGTACGTTGTCCTGGCAAACTTGCAACTGCGCCAGCAAGAGCAGGATCTACTTGTCCTGCACCAAACCCTGTTGTAATCGGTTGTCTATTTCTTTCTCGTTGTGCTTGTAAATCTGCTGTACTTCGAAACTCAGGAACTTCACTGCTACTGTTTGGATTAATAATATTTGTGTTAAGATTAGGAGGTGTAGTACCAGCACCAAAACTAGGATCTATAGGAAATTCAATAATATATCGATTTCCACTAACCACACTGTTACTTGCTTCTAAATCTTCTTGTTGTCTATTAAGTTCATATACTAAACTTGTCTCAGTTTCTCCTGCTAACATGCTGTAAACTGTTTCGCCTGCTAACGTGATGTCTGTTTGAACTTTGCTAATTTCATCTGTAAATGCTTGGTGATTCCAAGGAATAGCAGTTACAGTGTAAACACTACCACTTTGGTCAACATTGAATGTAACATTTATCAATTTTAATGCTAGTGTATGTGGTGGTTCTTGATGTGTATTTCCGTCATCATCAAATCCTACAAAATCGCATTGTAAACAAAACGGAACATCTAAATATCCACGTTGATTATTATATAATTGATCTGTTGCTAGTCTAATAGTTTGAAAAAACAAACCAACACTTAAAGGTTCGTAAACTTTAAACTCAATTTGAATATTATTTGCATTGCTTGTACCAGGGTTTGGAACAACCAAGTATTCAGAATTAACATTATCAATGTAATATTCTACATTTACACCCAATGCTTGTTCAGCAAACGTAGTTACACTTTTATCTGGAAATCCGCCACTTTGAATAATAGTTAAATCAGGACCATTTTGTCTATAAGTTTCAGGCTGATGAATATTTTGAGGTCCTATAACCCCAAATTTCCACCTATAATTGTAACTAGTATATTTGTGTAGAGGATTTGCTAGTGTCATTTTCCTAATACCGCATCAAGTGTTGTTTTTTGAGGTAATTTTATTCTCAGTCCAGGTACAAAATCAAAAACAGGATCTTTTAAACTTTCCATGTTTCTAATTGTAAATACCCACCATAGTTTTGCACTGCCATAAAGGTCAAATGCAAGTAAATCTGGTCTGTAAGCATACTGTGGTTCTATTTCATATGTAATATCGTTATCAACTGCTGGTATGTTTCTTTTTTCGTATAGTTCTAAATAGTTTCGATTTAGGTTTGTAAGATAATACGGACTGTTTTTTTCATACTGAATCATTAGATAAACCCTCCGTCAGTTTTTTGTCCAATGTAATCACCATGAATAAACTTGCCTAAATCAAACTGTCTAGTTGCATCTCTGCTGAATGCAGGTGCAACTGTAATGTTCAACGTACTCAATGTTGGAACATATGTATATGTACCGCCTGCTATTTGATTATTTGACGAAGTTGACGACAATGAACTAGCATCCAACGGTACTCTAATATAATCAACGTTGTTTGGCAAATCAATACTGAACATTTTTACAACAATAGGCATTCTGTCAAACATAAAATTACCATAGCCACTTAATGCTACACGTGGCGGTGGATGTCCTCTTAATTCTCCTTCGCCGTAAAACATTTTTGTAATGCTACGCATAAAATGCACAGCAGCAACCCAATATCTTCCGTCTGCTTCATTCTCAACAGGGAACTCACCACTGATTGTAATGTCTTCTACCATGCTGTTTTCGTATACAGGATATGGATAGTTTGTGTGAATCGGATGAAACATATTGTAATTGGCACTATGACTAACAAGTATTTGTGGAGTTGTTGGAAATACCATACTGTTATTACTGTATTTTAACGGATCTAACACAGGTGAACCTGCAAAAGAACTAGGATTAGCAGGCAAATGTATCCTTACACGCCAGTCGTCGCCATCATAATTGTCAGACGAAATAAATCGACCTTGAGATGCTACTCTTCTAGTAGGTGTTGCACCAGGTGATATGTTTCTACGTCTGTTTCCTGTCATCCATGCTATAGGATCAGATAAGTCTTCCAAGACTCGTTGTGCACCACTAGCAAAGTTTGATACATTACGTACAACATTTGAAGCATTGTTAACAACGTCTGATACTGTTTCAATAAAGTTAAAAAATCCCATGAATACTCCTTATAGTATTTAGTTGACAAAGATATGTGCGTAGTTTATAATAAATATAAAGTGTAGGAGAATCTATGGCTAGACGAGTAAAATATCTTAACAACAAAGACATGTTGGCTGAGATACACAAAAGTAAAATGAATTACAGCAGTTTTATTGAACCAGAATTTGCATACTATGATATCATTTTACCAAGTATTGATAAAATTAACATTAGAACTATTGCAGAAGCAAAACGTAACAAAGCAAAAAAACTTTCAACTATTGCTTATGAAGAAGCAAAAGCAGAAGGCAAACGTGTAAAAGTTGCTGACTGTGAAATTGACTATAAAACTATTGAAAAAAATGAATTGATTTTTAGAATCATGACATTTGATCACATTCCTGATGAACCAGGACGGAAAAAGAATCCAAAAACAGTTGCAGATCGCAAAGTTAAGTTGCCGTTTCCTCCGTATCAACATTACAAGTTTGACGAAGATGACAATTTAATATGTGTAGGCAAAAGTCACTGGACTGGAGGCATGGAAAACGGATACTTTAGTTTAGATCACGGTAGAGCAACTAACGAACTTGCTAAAATGTGGATGAAACTTGTTGATAGATATGCAACAAGAGGCAATGTGCGTGGTTACACATACAATGACGAAATGAAAGGACAAGCAATCCTTCAATTATCACAAATTGGTTTACAATTTGACGAATCAAAATCTCAAAATCCTTTTGCTTATTACACTGCCGCTGTTACTAACAGTTTTGTACGTGTTATTAACCTTGAAAAACGAAATCAAAACATTCGCGACGACATTTTAGAAATGAATGACTTAAATCCAAGTTATACAAGACTACATCAAGGCGAATGGGAAGCAGCAGTTCGCAGAGAAGCCGAAAAAGAATAGGTTGACTTTGTAAAAATTACCATTTACAATGTAAGTCTACACGGAGTATAAATTTTGTTTAACAAAGCAGCAGTTTTTACCGACATACACTTTGGTATGAAAGGTAATTCTCGCATTCATAACCAAGATTGCGAAGAATTTGTCGATTGGTTTATTGAAACCGCACAAGAACACGGTTGTGATACTGCAATTTTTTGCGGTGATTGGAATCACAACCGTAACAGTTTAAATTTAACAACCATGGATGCAGGTATCCGCAGTTTAGAAAAACTAGGTGCAGCATTTGATAAGTTTTACATGTTTGCTGGCAATCACGATTTGTATTATAAAGACAAACGTGATGTTAAAAGCACAGAATTTGCTAGACACATTCCAGGTGTAACTGTTGTGGAAGAAATTACACAAATTGAAGATGTTGCACTTGTTCCGTGGATGGTAGGCGACGAATGGAAAAAAGTTGCTGCTATGGATTGCAAATACATGTTTGGACACTTTGAATTACCAAGTTTCCTTATGAATGCTATGGTAAGGATGCCCGATCACGGCGAATTAAAAGCAGAAAACTTGACAAAACCTGAGTATGTGTTTACCGGTCACTTCCATAAACGACAAAGTCAGAAGAATGTACACTACATTGGTAATGCATTTCCACACAACTATGCAGATGCATGGGACGACGAACGTGGTATGATGATACTCGATAGAGAAAATTCAGCAGAACCAATGTATGTTAACTGGGCAGACTGTCCTAAATACCGCACAGTTAAACTATCACAGTTGATTGATGAGAAAGACACACTGATCAAAAGTAAAATGTATCTAAGAGTTACACTAGACTTGCCTATCAGTTTCGAAGAAGCAACTTTTATCAAAGAAACATTTATTAAAGAATACAATTGTCGTGAGATTACACTTATTCCACAGAAGAGTCTCGAAGAAATAAGCACAGATCTTGACATTGAACAATTTGAAAGTGTTGATCAGATTGTTAGCAACGAAATATTAGCAATTGACAGTGAAAACTTCAACAAGTCCTTGCTATTAGACATATACAACGGGTTAGAATGATTAAAATTAAAGATCTTACAGTAAAAAACTTTATGAGTGTGGGTAATGTTACCCAAGCAGTTGACTTTGATGAAGATCAACTAACTCTAGTGCTTGGTGAAAACTTGGATCAAGGTGGTGACGATAGTGGATCACGAAACGGTACAGGTAAAACAACCATTATTAACGCATTATCTTATGCATTGTACGGTCAAGCACTAACAAACATTAAACGTAACAACTTGATCAACAAAACCAACAGCAAAGGCATGTTGGTTACACTCAACTTTGAGAAAAACAACATACAATACCGCATTGAACGTGGTAGATCACCTAATGTACTCAAGTTTTACGTAAACGAACAAGAACAATCACAAGAATTTGACGATAATAGTCAAGGTGATAGTCGTAAAACACAAGAAACTATTAACGATCTGCTGGATATGAGCCACGATATGTTTAAACATATTGTAGCATTAAACACATATACAGAACCGTTCTTAAGTATGAGAACTAACGATCAACGTGCTATTATCGAACAGTTATTAGGTATAACAATACTATCTGAAAAGGCAAACTTGCTAAAAGAACAAGTAAGAGTTACTAAAGATGCTATTACTACTGAAAATATGCGCATTGAAGCCATTAACAGCAGTAATGAAAAGATTCAAACCAGCATTGACCAACTTGTTAATAGACAAAAAGCATGGAAAAGCAAACAAAAGACTGATATTGAACGTTTAGAAAAGGGTATCAGTGAGTTAGAACAGTTGGATATCGAAAAAGAATTGGATAGCCACGACAAACTGCAAAATTGGAACGAACTTAACACTGCTATTGCTGCTTTAAACAAAGAAAAAGCAACATTAGAGAGTGCTTTGATGCGAGCAACCAAGAGTGTAGAGAAAGCAGAGAAAGATATTGCTGATCTAGACGATGCAACTTGTTATACATGCGGTCAAGCACTACATGAAGACAAAAAAGCAGAGATTCTTGCAACAAAGACCAAAGATCTGCAAGATTCAATGGCATATCAAACAGAAGTTGGCGAAAAATACCGTACAGTGCTGAATAATTTAGATGATATCGGTGATATCAACGGTAGACCGTCTACATTCTATGAAACTGCTAAAGAAGCATATGAACATAGAAACAACGTAGATAACTTGCACAAAACTTTGGTAAGTAAAACGCAAGAAGAGGACCCGTACCAGGCTCAAATTGACGATTTAACTAACACAGCATTACAAGAAGTTGATTGGACCACTGTAAATCAGTTGAACAATCTAAAAGAACACCAAGAGTTTCTCCTTAAACTCCTGACTAACAAAGATTCTTTTATTAGAAAGAAGATTATTGACCAAAACTTGGCATATTTGAATGCAAGGCTAACATATTACTTAGATAAAATAGGCTTACCACATCAAGTAGTGTTCCAAAACGACCTAGCAGTTGAAATTACACAACTTGGACAGGACTTGGACTTTGATAACTTGTCAAGAGGCGAACGCAACAGACTAATACTTGGTCTTTCGTTTGCATTCCGTGACGTTTGGGAATCATTGTATCAAAATATCAACTTGTTGTTCATTGATGAGTTGATCGATAGCGGTATGGACACTGCTGGTGTGGAAAATAGTATAGGCATACTGAAGAAAATGACTAGAGAGCGTAACAAAAATGTGTTCTTGATTAGTCACAAGGATGAATTGGTAGGCAGAGTAAACAATGTGCTTAAAGTTATTAAAGAAAATGGCTTTACCACATACGAAAATGATATTGAAATTGTAGAATGATCGAAGATGACACTCACGATAAACTAATACTTGCTGTATTAGATTATTTTGCACTAAATGAAATCTTTCAACAACGTCCTGCGGAATTAAAACGCCGCAAGGTACGTAAAAAGTTGAGTGAAATTCAAAAGTTGTGCAAAGTTCGTCGTGATGAAATCATGGAAGAGCATATTAGAAGCATAGAAGACGGCAGAAAAAATAATAATCCAAAAAAGGCACGTGAGGTACTTGCAAAGAAGTAATTAATGTATGAGTTGGACATACAAAGGTAAACAAATTGACACAATACCAGATGAGTACGAAGGATTTGTTTACTTGATTACCAACTTAACAGACAATCGCAAGTACATAGGCAAAAAATTAGCAAAGTTTAAAACAACCAAGCCACCACTAAAAGGCAAAAAGAACAAACGCAGAGGCCACAAAGAATCAGATTGGCAAACTTACTGGGGAAGTTCAGATAAACTTAATGAAGATGTACAAAATCTAGGCGAACAAAACTTTTCTCGTGAAATACTTTACTTTTGCAAAAGCAGAGCAGAAATGAGTTACATTGAAGCACGAGAACAATTTGATAGGCGTGTATTAGAAACAGATGAATATTACAACGGCATCATCAATGTAAGAGTTGGTGGTTCACAAAAACTACGCCAGGCACTACTAGAACACAAATAGGCTACATAACGGACCCAATTGACGAAAGTCCTCCAAAATCCAGCCGAGGTAAGGCTCGTAGCCGGTGGTATGGAGTGTCCGCGTGAAGAAGTATACGATAGGCTTTAAAAGATTTGGGCTCTGTGAAACAGATACAACCCAAGGGTAAGTGTTTTCGCTTGTTAGGGAATAACTGCCTTCCGTTGATATGACGAATCTAGAGTAGGGGGATACAGGTCAACCGCCTCCGACAATAGGTTGCAAACTATATTTTAAGAATATAGTTTTGAAACTATTGAATCTCTTATAACAAGATGGCTGAAGCGACTCGAATAATGCGCAAAACCATGTTCGCCCGGCAACGGGCGAATTATGACTTCACAATCTGAATAATACTAAATGCATATGCTTACGCATATGCCTTAACTAGTACTATTATCACAAACAAATAGTTCGTGTTGAGCGATAGCGATAACACAGATGAACGTTAGTTCATCTTAAATGTATAAATAACTATAACAACTTTACACTTAAGGACTATTCGCTATGCAAGTATATCAGATTATTGCTGAGGATCATGAAATTGATGAAGCAATTCCTTTTACTAAAAAAGCACGTATGATGAAGCAAGCCAAAAAGGCTGCTAAGGGTGCTACTAAAGATGAAGCACGTCAGATAGAAGTAGAACTACTGACTTATCTAAAAACATCAAAACAGAAAGCAACTGCTGATGCTGTTTTGAAATACTTTGATCAAAAAGGTTTAGGTAATGTTGCTGCACCAATTGTCAAACAGTTCAAGACTAAAGGAAACAAAGCAGCAGATAAAAGTGCTGCCCGTCAAGCAAAAGCACAGGCAGCAGGTGCAGCCGCAGCAAAACTAGGCGGCATGGCTAAAGTTGGCGCACAAAAAGCAGGTGCTGCAATTGGTAAAGCAGCAACAGCAGCAAAAAATGCAAGTGGTGTTGTTCCTGCAGGACAGTTGGGCGGAGCAAAGCCAACATTTAAAAGTGTAAGAGCAAATGCAAGCATGTACGAAGCAGAAGGTGAAGACATCTTGACAAAGCGTGAAGTGCGTAAAATTATCAGTGATGTTGTTGCAAAAGGTTACGGCGGCTCTGCTGGATTTGACAAGAGTAGATTTGCTCAAGACGAACCAAAAGCAAGTTTTAAGTCAAGTCAAACATCTCCTGATGTAGATGCAGCAATTGACATGCTTACCAAAGCCGGTTACAAAATTACAAAGTAATTAAAAGAAAGGCTGCTGAGTTTTCTTAGCAGTCTCTAAATTTTCCTCAATCAGTTTACTCATAACTTCTCGATCTTCGGGAGTTGTTTCATGCGCTTCAGTATAACTTAACCCTCCACGCATGTACCAACAGATTCTACTAAGGTCAAACTTGATTTGCTTGACGGAATTGTCTAGGATCTTAACTTCTTCCATGATTTCGTCAAGTGATAAAGTTAAGATCCTGAGGCGAAAAAATTTGATTGGTCAAAAGTAAATGGTAACTCAAATGTTTTTGGAGCACCAGATGCTTGTTCCTCTTCGGTAGTTGTAATTGTAAACGGTTTGATTTGAAATTTTTTTCTTTGTTCGTCAACGTGTTTCAAAATTGCTTTGTAAACTCCAGTATCTGCATTTTCTAAAAATTCTCTAATGTGTACAGGATTTACAACTGTTTCATCACCTATAGTAATACTTTTTACATTGTTAAAAATAGTTCCAATATTAATTTCAGTTAGTCTATTAAAACTTTCGTTAAATCTTGAAAGTTTATCAATTTCTGATAAGTCTTCGTTGTCAATAGTTCTAAACAACCGTTGTTCTTCAAAAGTTTTTAGTGCATTATCAGTGAATGATTTGTAGTTACCTGGTACAACTTCAAAAGTAAATTCGTTGTGTACACAAACTGATTCATACGGTTGTGTAGTAATTTGATCTAGTAATTGTGTTAGGTCAACTTGAAATGCACGTTCTGAATTGGTGTTAGGAGTAGTAAATTCCATATCCATCATTTGACCGTAAGTTGCAATCCTAATAGCAATAAGAATTGCGTCAATATCTATACTCGGAATGCTCCAACCTTTTTTGATATTGGGCATACAATTTTCAATAACACTCACTGTGCTTTGTCCATTTAACAATGCATCAGGTGTTTTGAACATGATTTCATCTTTAGCCGTCATAGCATAAACAGGAAACTCCATTGTTTCAGTTGGTTCTAATGTTCCCTGAGGGTAAAAAGCACCGTTGCTAGGCAATTTGATAAACAGTTTTGGTTGTCTAAAGTGCTTTGCTAACGGATTTGAAGACGTATTGTCCATTATATTTTCTCCGCATAAATAATGTATAGTATATATCTATCATATTTATATGCGCATATAACTTGGAAGTGTAAGTTTGGAAGAAGTTGAAATTAAGAATTATGGCAGGGGCGGTGTTGCCAGTGAAGCAACATTGCAATTACTGCTTGACGCAACTAGAAGCAATAGTGCAAGTGCTTCTGCGGCTGCAAGACAGCAGCAGCGTATTCAAGAAAACTATAACAAAACTCAAAAAGAAGGCGCTGGCATATTTAAAAAGACTGCCGATGCTGCAAAAGGACTTGCAAAAGAATTTGCAACAGGTGGTGACAGAGTTAGTGACTTTAGCAAACACATCCTTGGAACAAACAGTAGTTTACAAAGTTTAATTGATTATGCAGATGGTGCAGTTGATCAATTTAGAAGTTTAAGCAGTGTTGGTGCAGGATTTAACAACAGTATTTTTGACATGATTAAAACTGCTGGTACTGCTGGTATGCGTTTAGATGAATTTTACAGAGTTGTTCAAGAAAACAGTGAAACACTACGTATGTTAGGTGGAAGTGTTACAAGAGGCGCAAAAGAATTTGCAGACTTGAGCAAAAGTGTTAGAGCAGGTGATTTAGGTCAACGTTTGTTTGATCTTGGCTTTACAATGAGCGATGTTAATGACGGAATGTTAACTTACATTAGTAACCAAGCATTGCAAGGTAGACTTGAACGTATGAGTCAAGCACAACTGATTAAAGGCAGCCAAGAATACCTTACAGAAATTGATGCACTTGCAAAAGCAACAGGTCTAAGCAGAGATGCATTAATGGATCAAACAAATGACTTGCAACAAAACGCAACGTTCCAATCTTTAATGGCAAGAGCCAGCGAAGAAGGTGCAGACAGTTTAAGCAAGAACATGGCTGTTGCTGCACAAATGTTACCAGGCTTTGCAGATGATTTAGTGCAAATCAGTAGAGGTACAGGCGGACTTACTGATTTAGGTAAAGCACTTAATCAAGTTGATGGCGGACAAGCATTTATAGATTTAATGATGAATGCAGGAAATTTAGAACCAGATGCATTTATTAGACAAATGAGTGCGTTAGGTCCTCAAGTTGCTAATTCGATTACAAGTCAGTTTAGTCCAGAACAAATGAGATTACTGGAAGGAACTCCACTAGGAGCATTGTTTGATACATTAGTTGGCTTTAGAAGAATGGGCAACATGGATGCAGATGCAATGGTTGCTGAACAAAGCAGAAGCGATCGTATTACAAGTTTACTTGCAAACTTTGAAAGTGCTATCCAACGATTTAGAAGTGAAATAATTGACAAACTACTTGAAAGCGAGTTTGGTACTAAAATTGGTGAGTTAGGTACTGCACTTGCTGATGCTGCCTCAGCAATGTTTGGAGAAACTGTTAGCGGCACAGACGGACCGGTTGGAAAAATGAGCGGTGCATTTGGTACAGCATTTAACAATTTGTTTGGACCGGAAGGCAAACTTACAATGGCAGTTGCATGGGCAACTAATTTAGTTAACGACATGACATCTAGTGAACAACCGTTTACTGTGTTTAAAGATCGAGTAGGCGAGTTAGGAACTAGATTAAAAAATTGGTTCCTAGACATGTTCCTCGGTCCAATTAATGATGAAATGGGTATGAGTCGCGAAGGTGGCTTGCTAGGCACAATTAAAAACGGTTTTGTAAGTCTAATGGAAGATGCAAAGAGTTTGATCTTTAGCACACTTGGCTGGGACGGAGAAAAAACAGTTTGGCAAAACATTCAAGATGCAATAGGCTTGGAACAAGGCGCAACTAGTATAGGACAACAAATCTTATCAAAAGCAGTTGAAGGAATACAAGATTTTTTCAACGGTCCGATGGGAGAAGATTTAAAAAATACAATTGGCGGATATTTCCAATATGTAATGGATTATCTAGTTCAATTAATTGCACAAATTCCAGGATCTAGTTTACTAGGAATAGATCATGATCAAATTGCATCAGATGTTGCAGAAAGAATTATTTCAGGACAAGGTCCAGTAACTTCTGCAGGATTTAAAACAATGTTAGAACAGTTACCAGAAAATCAGTATTCTGCGATGGATTTGAAATCAATGATTCCAGAAGGCAGTTTGTTTTCTGAAAATGCTCCAATGTTAACTAACATGGTAGGCTGGGGAATTGATAGAGGTATTGCTATGCAAAACCTTATGAGACAAGCAGGTGATATGAGTGAAGCAGACTTAATTGCAAACTTTGGACCTGATTATAAAGAAAAATTAGCACAATTTTTCCAAACTACAACAAGGCGTGTTGGTACACTAAAAGCAACAGGTAAAACAACAGAACCAAAAGATACTGTGGCAAAAATTCACCAAGGTGAACGTGTTCTTAACCCTAGCGAAGCAAGTGCCGTAAACGACCTTCCAGGTGCTATTAACCAACTAAATACACTTACAGCACAAATTAGGGACTTGATGACTGTGAGTGTACAGCATCAAGAAAAGACTGCTAGAGGCATTAGAAAATTAGGAACGGATATGATGGCATGAGTTGGAAAAAATATTTTACACCAGTACCAACATCAATGAACACAGGCGGTAGTTACTCACCTTTTAGTTTTACTAAAGGACAAGGAGTAGGTCCTGCGGCTGCCAATTACAGTTCACATTTACCTGATGTTTATGTAGGCTCGCCTAATCGTATTGAACGTTACGGTCAATACAACACAATGGACAACGACAGTGAAGTAAATGCTGCATTAGATATTCTTGCTGAATTTTGTTCTCAAAAGAATAAAGAAAACTCAACACCTTTTAAAATTGAATTTTCTAAATCAGCAACCAACACTGAAGTACAAATTCTTGGACAAATGCTTAAACAATGGTGCAAAATCCAAGACTTTGAAACACGTATGTTTAAAATTATTCGTAACACTTTCAAGTATGGCGATCAGTTTTTTATTAGAGATCCTGAAACTAAAAAATGGTTTCACGTTGATCCGGCAAACGTAACAAAAATTATTGTAAACGAAAGTGAAGGCAAACGCCCTGAGCAGTATATTGTTAAAGACATTAACATTGGCTTTGAAGCATTGGCAGCAACAAAGATCAACACTAACACTGCTTATGGTCCTGGTGCTAACACACAAGGTTATCAAACACTTGATAACAAATACATGTCAGGCAGAACACCTGATCAAAACTCAAGCAGATTTAGTAACGAATCAAATGAAACAGCAATTGATGCAAATCACATGATTCATTTGTCAATGAGCGAAGGTTTAGATCAAAACTATCCATTTGGTAATAGTTTGCTAGAAAGTATTTTTAAAGTTTACAAACAAAAAGAATTATTAGAAGATGCAATTATTATCTATAGGGTGCAGCGAGCGCCTGAAAGACGTGTTTTTTACGTTGATGTGGGCAATATGCCTTCACACTTGGCTATGCAGTTTGTAGAACGTGTGAAGACAGAAATACACCAAAGACGAATCCCATCCAAGACAGGCGGTGGTCAGACAGTTATAGACTCATCATACAACCCTTTGTCAATCAACGAAGACTACTTCTTTCCACAAACTGCTGAAGGTAGAGGATCAAAAGTTGAAACACTTCCTGGTGGTACTAACCTAGGAGAAATTGATGACCTTAAATACTTCACTAATAAGTTGCTACGCGGCTTACGTATCCCTAGTTCGTACCTACCAACTGGAGCAGATGATAGTGCTTCACAATATAATGATGGACGTGTGGGGACAGCATACATTCAAGAACTACGCTTCAACAATTATTGCGAACGTCTGCAAAGCATGATCACAGATGTGTTTAACAATGAGTTTAAACTATATCTAAGTCAAAAAGGTGTAAACATTGATCTAGCAATGTTTGATCTAAGATTACAACCTCCACAAAACTTTGCAAGTTATCGTCAAGCAGAACTTGACAGTAATCGCATTAGTACATTTGCACAGATGCAACAAATTCCGTTTATTTCAAATCGTTTTGCATTAAGTCGTTTCTTAGGACTAAGCAAAGAAGAAATTGCAGAAAATGAACGACTATGGCGTGAAGAAAACGATGAATTCTTTGCAGCAGGCGAAACAGATGCAGCAGCACAACTACGTGATGCAGGTATTAACGGTGCTGACATTACAGACGATACAGAAGCAGCAACCGGAGACGAACTTGATACTGATGCAGATATTGCAGCAGGAGCAGACACAGGAGGAGGCGACGAAGGAGCATCTGATCCTTTTAGCGCATAAATACTACTATGATACTACGTGAATTATATTACTTTGATAAAAACACCATGGAACCAGTTGAAGACGATCGTTATAATGAGGACAATGACGAAAGCGTAGTAAATCTTGATGACACAAGAAAAACTCGTTTAACTTTAAAAGATATTAACAAAGCCAGACGAGCAGACGAAATGCATCGTAAAGAAGCAACAAAAGAATTAGAGTACGTAAGGGCAATGTACGGATTAGCAGCACAAGGCGGCGAAGAAGCCATTTAAGGAGTAACACTTGCCCAAAGAATACTTGCCTGGTGAAACTCCTGAACAACGTAAACAAAGATTAAGACAAGAAAAAGGTTGGAAAAAAGCACCTCAAGTGCAAAAACCTGTTTCTCCTCCTCCTCCGCCAAAACCTAAAACAAAACCTCAAAGTGTTCCAAGTCACATACCTCGTGCAAGAGGTGTTACAAAAATTGACAACACTCCTTTGCCAACACATGACATTGCATTTGTTTTAGGAAATGGTACAAGCAGAGCAAAAATTAATGTGCAAGAATTAGTCGGACACGGAACGATATATGGATGCAATGCACTGTATCGAGAATTTACCCCGGACTATTTGATAGCAGTTGACACTAAAATGATTAGAGAAATTACTACTGCTGGCGCACAAGAAACAAATAATGTTTGGACAAATGCAAACAAATACACAAGAGAATTAAAAGGAATAAACCTTTTTAATCCTAATTTAGGTTGGAGTAGTGGACCTACTGCACTTAACTTTGCAAGTCATAATGGCGCTAAAACGGTGTATATTTTAGGCTTCGATTATGTAGGTATAGGTGTTAAAAACGAATTAGTAAACAACATTTACAGTGGCACAGACAACTATAAAAAAGTAAATGATCGTGCAACTTATTACGGAAATTGGCAAAGACAGACTTCTATGGTAATAAAACGATTTCCATCTAAGAGATATATAAGAGTAGTTGAAACAGTGAACTCCTTTGTTCCTGATGCTTTAATAGGATTAGACAATTTAGAACATATTACAGTAGAAAAATTTAAAAAAATATTTAAAATTTCATAAGTGCGTACAAAATAGGCGGAAAATCGCCTATTTCTGCGCACTTTTTTAAATTATGTGTAAATATAATAGACAGCCTTGTAAAGATATAAAGGAGATAACAATGACTGATCGCGCAAAGTTTGAAGAAATGCTTGAGCGCCTGATTGCCGAAGACAAAGCAGGTGCAGAAGAGTTATTTCACGAAATCGTGGTAGAAAAATCACGTGAAATTTATAGTAGTATTTTAGAGTCAGAAGAAGAAGTTGAAGAAACTACTGACGAAGAAGTAGACGAGTCAGAAGATGACGACCTAGACGAAGCAACTGATGAAGAAGTTGATGAGTCAGAAGAAGAAGTAGATGAATCAGACGACGAAGATCTAGACGAATCAGACGACGAAGATCTAGACGAAATGTTTGGCTTAGACGAATTCGAAGCAGAAGCAGATCCAATGGCAGCCATGGGCGGTGACGCAACAGATGACATGATGGGTGATGTTGAAATGGACGACGAAGAAGGCGAAGAAGAAGACGAAGAAGCCGAAGGTCCAGAAGAAGCACTAGAAGATCTAAAAGATGCACTAGCAGCACTTGAAAAAGAATTTGCAGCAATGATGGGCGACGAAGAGCCAGGCGACGAAGAGCCAGGCGACGAAGAGCCAGAAGAAGAAGCAATGGCATTTGAAGCAGACGAAGAAGTTGAAGAAGCATCAGACGAAGAAGTTGAAGAAGCAACAGACGAAGAAGTTGAAGAAGCAACAGACGAAGATGATGTAAAAGAAGCAGCAGACAAGTCAGCAGCAGAAATTATGCGTGAGTATGTCAACAAAATGACAGACGAACCAAAAAAAGGTGACAATGGCGCAAACGCTAAGTCAGTAGTAGCAGGCAAAAATGATATGGGCGGCACAACTGCAAATATCGTCAAAGGCGGCGCAGCAGATACAAAAGGTACTGGCGCAACTGCACCTAAAGAAGATAACGCAGGTAACAGAAATGTTAAAGGCGGTACAAGTGCTAAATCAGGCACAAAAACAGAACCTGGCCATGGTGCTGAGAAATCAGGCAAGCCAGAGAATGCTGCTAATAAAAAATCAACTATTGGCAGTTAATTAGGAACTGACGGATGAACCTACTACGAGAAAATTTGAGTTTTGATAAGGCTAGAATGGTTGTTGAGTCTGCTAACGAAGGCAAAAACCTTTTCATGAAAGGTATTTGTATCCAAGGCGGAGTACGAAACGCCAATCAGCGTGTTTATCCCGTAGAAGAGATTAGCAGGGCTGTCACCACTCTCAACGAGCAGATAGCCGAAGGATACTCACCTTTAGGAGAAGTAGACCATCCAGACGGACTGCAAATCAACCTAGACCGTGTATGCCTCATGATTGAAAGCATGTGGATGGACGGACCTAATGGTTACGGTAAACTAAAAATCCTACCAACACCGATGGGCGGACTAGTTAGAACAATGCTTGAAAGCGGAGTTAAACTAGGCGTCTCATCGCGTGGTAGTGGTGAAGTTGACGCTCAAGGTAACGTCAACGGTTTTGAAATAATCACTGTGGACGTTGTGGCTCAGCCCAGCGCCCCCGGTGCGTATCCTACACCAATTTACGAGCATTTGATGAACGAAAAAGGTGGATACAAGGCAATTCTTACTTCAAAAGAAGTTCAAGGCGACAAAAAGGCACAAAAATATATTGCAGAGAGTCTATTAAACATAATAGACAGGCTCCAATAAAAGGAGAAAATTATGGAAGCACTAAAAGCCCTTTTAGAGAGTGATGCAATTTCGGAAGCAATGAAATCAGATATTGAAGAAGCATGGAACACAAAGGTAAAAGAAAATCGCCTATCAGTTACATCAGAACTTCGTGAAGAATTTGCTAAGAAGTATGAACACGATAAAGGTGTAATGGTTGAAGCAATTGATGCGTTAGTTTCAGAAAAACTAGCGGAAGAAATGGCTGAGTTACATGAAGATCGTAAACAACTAGCAGAGCAAAAAGCAAAATATGCAATGAAAATGCGTGAAGACGCAGATTTAATGGCAAAGTTTGTAAAGCAAACACTAGTTAAAGAAGTTTCAGAACTACACGAAGATCAAAAAGCAATGGCAAGTAAATTTGCAATGCTAGAAGAATTTGTTGTAGAACAACTTACATCCGAACTTGCAGAGTTCCAAGAAGACAAAAAAGATCTTGCCGAAACAAAAGTACGTCTAGTACGTGAAGGCAAAGAACACTTGGCTAAAGTCAAAGCAGACTTTATCCAAAGAAGTGCTAGTGCAATTCAAGAAACAGTTGCTTCTGCTCTAACAGCAGAAATTAAGCAACTTAAAGAAGATATTGACACAGCACGTCAAAACGATTTTGGTCGTAAGATTTTCGAAGCGTTTGCTAACGAGTACATGGGTTCACACCTAAACGAAACATCAGAAACCAAAAAACTACTTAGCGTTGTTGCAACCAAAGAAAAACAAATTGCAGAAGCAAAAGAACTTGCAATAAAAGCAAGAGAAGTTGCAGTTGCAAAAGATGCAGAAGTTAAGCGTTTAACTGAAGCAGCACAACGTAAAGACACATTAAACGAACTAGTTGGACCTTTAAGCAAGGACCAAAGAGAAATCATGACAGACTTACTGGAATCAGTACAAACACCAAAACTACGTGCGGCGTTTGACAAGTATCTACCAGCGGTTATCCAAGGTAACACTCCAGCGAAGCAGAAGGCAGTTCTATCAGAGGCAAAAGAAATTACAGGCAACAAAAAAGAAACAAGTTCTATTACAGCAGACGATAAAAACGTAATTGACATTCGTCGTCTAGCAGGATTAAATTAAGGAGATAATTATGTCAGAACTATTAGAAAGTCGCTGGCAGGAGACCAAAGGTGCCCTAGTTGAAGGCCTAAACGGCAACAAAAAAGCCGTGATGGAAACAACTCTTGAAAATACACGTAAGCATTTGATGGAGACAGCAACAGCAGGCGGTACTTCTGCAGGTAACGTAGCAACACTTAACCGTGTGATCCTTCCAGTGATCAGACGTGTTATGCCAACAGTTATTGCAAACGATCTAGTTGGTGTTCAGCCAATGACAGGTCCAGTGGGTCAAATCCACACACTACGTGTTCGCTATAGCGATACAGCAGGCACAGGTGCAGCAGGTGCAGTAGCAGGCGAAGAAGCACTATCACCATTCAAAATTGCTGAAGCATATTCAGGTGATACTTCAACAGCAAAAGGTAATGCAACAGCAGCAGCAGAAGGTACTGCTGGTAACAGACTAAGCATCCAAATCTTGAAGCAAACAGTCGAAGCCAAATCACGCAAACTAAGCGCACGTTGGACATTCGAAGCGGCTCAAGACGCTCAGTCACAGCATGGCATCGACGTAGAAGCAGAAATCATGGCAGCACTTGCACAAGAGATTACTGCTGAAATCGACCAAGAAATCATTGCATCACTAACATCACTAGCAGGTACTGGTTCAGAAACATACAACCAGGCAGCAGTATCAGGTACAGCAACATTCGTTGGTGACGAACATGCAGCACTTGCAGTTCAAATCAACCGTGTAGCAAACTTGATTGCACAGCGTACACGCCGTGGCGCAGGTAACTGGGCAGTTGTTTCACCAACAATGCTAACTGTTCTACAGTCAGCAACAACTTCAGCATTTGCACGTACAACTGAAGGCGCATTTGAAGCACCAACAAACACAAAAATGGTTGGTACTCTAAACAACGCAATGAAAGTTTATGTTAACACATATGCAGCAGATGATGACGTACTAGTTGGTTACAAAGGTACTTCAGAATCAGACGCAGCAGCGTTCTACTGCCCATACATTCCATTGATGAGCAGTGGTGTTGTTCTAGATCCAGATACATTCGAACCAGTCGTATCATTTATGACTCGTTACGGATATGTGGAACTATCAAACACAGCATCGTCACTAGGTAACGCAGCAGATTACCTAGGTAAAGTTGAAGTTACTTCAGGTAACTTGTCATTCTCATAAGTTATAACTTATAAGACACAAAATAGGCCCTACGGGGCCTATTTTTTTATTCTGTTTAAAAATCTATTAAATACAATAATAGAAAAGGATTGCAATTATGCCTACCGGTACAGTATCAAAATACAATAAAAATAGAAAGTATAGCGTAATTAAGCCAAAAGAATGGAAAACTGAACGAAGAGATGTACTATTCTTAAGTTCAGAGTACACATTTGAGTTAGGCGACGAAGTTGAATATATTGTAGAATATGTTAACGGAAAAGGTTACGCACAAAATATTAAAAAAGTTTAAAAAAAAGGTTGACCTTTGGGTTTTCTTTTGCTATATTAAGTACATAACAAAGACGACGGTCCGAGTTAGATAGTGCAAGGAAACGCTGCTTGGTAGAGGCAGTAACTTGGCTAGTAGTTGTAGTGACAGCGCATGAGCAAGGAGACTTGAAGATGTGTTTTTGGAAGTAACTATCCGATGCTAGGCTTCGCTTTTATGGACAGGATCTACAAAGGCGATTGTTGGTAATCCTTAATCCAACCTATCAATATTATAGAGAAGGTCTGCTATATTTTAGCAGGCCTTTTTTTGTGGACATTATAACCCATTTTTACTAAAAGGATAAATACTTATGTCGAGAGGAGAGCCTCGGGCAGAGGACTTATGCGGGTACCCACCGCGTAGACCTAGAACGTCAAAAAGGAGAAAACAATGGGACGTCCAATTAATAAAAGATATTTCGGAGATCCAGCAGACGCAACTAATATCACAGTACGTGCATATGTAGGCGGCGGGATTGATGAGCAAGCATACATCGTAGACCAAAGAGGTACTAACAAATTTACAGTTTCAAATAACGGTGCAACAGCAACAGCAGTTTGCCGTTTAGTAAACAAAGCAACAGCAAGTATTGCAGCAGGTGAAATGGTAATTGAAGGTTTTGATACCAATGGTGTGCGTAAAGTAATCCAAAAACTATTCAACAGAACAGCAGTAGACTTTGATAACAACCGTTATACATGGGCGTTAGAAGACGATTCAACCGACACTGTATTACGTTTAACTGCTATCTAAGGAGTTAAACAAATATGGCTACTAGTGCTAAAATTGCAAACCTAGGTGTAGATTTATACAAAGTTACCGTTAAAGACGGCGGTAGTATTGATTTTTTCACCGGCGGTGGCGGTGTCAATATCGACGGTGACTTAACTGTAACAGGTGACTTTACTCAAAGATCAACTAACGATCTTGTGATTGAAGACAACTTGATTACACTTAACAACGGCGAAACAGGAAACGGAATTAGTGAAACTACTTCTGGTATTGTTATTGACAGAGGTGTAGCAGTAAGTGGCGATGCTAGATTTTTGTTCGATGAGTCATTACAGTGGTATAATTCCGGTGTAATTGACAGAGAAAATCCTTTCTCAAGTGTTGGTGCATTTGTTTTAAAAACAACAAATAGTGATGCCGCAGGTGAAACTGGCGGACTTGCAGGGTTGTTTACAAACTTTATAGGTACTTTTGACGATAGAGACTTAATTTTGTTAGATGCAACAGTAGGTGATCCTAATGATACTGCATTGGTACGTGTGCCTGATTACTATGAAACACGTCTTTGGGATTATGCTGGTAATGGCGCATTAATTCCTCAAAATAGTAATGTGCCTGGACAACCTCTAAGAAGTACAAATTTTGATAGACAGAGTATTGTTAACGTACAAGGTATGATTGATTATATTACTGCTTATTGGAATTATAATTTTCAAAACAAAATAGTAAGTCCTACTCCAAATGGAGACACTAGAGTTGTAGCAGCAGACTTTGATGAGACTGGTGTTGCAAGCATAGTAAGAATAGATATCGACGGGGCGGAACAAGTTAGAATTTCAGGAATTAAAACACAATTTACTAATCTTGAAATTGAAGGAAATACGATACGTCCACGTTCTACTAATGCAGATTTGATTTTGGAAGGTGATGACGACGGTAGTGTTAAATTAAACACTCCTATGTTGTTTCCTAAGTATGTTGATCCACAACCCGGAGGAACTGATCCAGATGCTCCAGTTGATGGTATTAAATTATACTCAAAAGAAGAAGCAGATGGTGGTACAGGTTTATTTTTTATAAATGAAAACAGCACTCAAGACGAAATTATTAGCAGGAACAAAGCACTACTTTATAGTATTATTTTTTAAGGAAGCATAAAATGGCAATAAACACACAACTTATAGGAGCAACTGACACAACAGTACTCAACGTGCCTGCTGGTAAAAAATATGCTTTGACAACTATATTAGTTTGTAACTATGCTACAACAACAGATTCTGCTAACGATAGTAGTTTTGACATGCATGTGATTAAAGGATCTGGCGGTGTGAAAGGCGATGCAAACAAAGTTCTCAACAACATAGAAATGCCAGCACAAGAGACATTTAGTTTTAATACTGAACGTCTAATTTTAGAAGAAGGTGACAGAGTTGTTCTTATTAGTCCAGACTCTGATAAGTTAAGCGCAATCATTAGTTATTTGGAAGTATAATGGAATATTTAAAGAAGCAGATCTTACATGAAAGAAAAATTGGAGACCGTCAGTTATTAATTAATAATGATGGCACAATTGAACTTAATCCTGGCTCCGGTAAAGTTAAAATTACAGGTGATCTTGAAGTTACAGGTGCAAGTAGTGGTCCTACAGACCCTAATGTGTACTATGTAAGTCTTCAGGGTAGTGATGACAACGACGGACTTGGTGCAGGTCCTGACCGTGCAAAAAGATCTGTAAAAGCAGCAGTTGAAGCAGCACCAGCAGGTGCAACTATTCATGTATCAGCAGGCGACTTTTATGAAAATAACCCTATTACTTTAAAAGAACGTCAAACTGTTAGAGGTGACAGTTTACGTAACACACAACTTTACCCAAATAACCCAACTGAAGATTTCTTCTTTGTAGACAATGCATGTTACATCTTCCAAGTAACATTCCGTGCATTGAGAGATCCAGGTTGGTGTGTGAGAATCAAACCAGGTGCACTTGTAACTGTTTCACCTTATGTACAAAACTGTACAAACATGAACGGTCCGTGGTTGAACGACGGTACTGAATTTATTCCATTCCAAACAGAACAAATTCCAGGCGTACCAGCAGGTGCAAGACCGATTGAAAACGATCCTGCTGTTCCATTTGCAAAACGTGTTAACGAAACAGGCGGCGGTAATGGTATGCTTGTTGATGGTAATGATTACGATCAGCGTTCACTTGTATTTTCAATGGTTGCTGACGCATTTACACAAATTGCACAAGGTGGTATTGGTTTCCACATTACAAACTTTGGTTATACACAGATTGTTAGTTGCTTCTCGGTTTTCACACGTATTGGCTTCTATGCAAGCAAAGGTGGTTATCTAAGTATTTCCAACTCAGTTAGTGACTTTGGTACATATGCTATTATTGCAGACGGTGTTTTTGACGAAGTTTATACAACTGCAAGACCATCACAAAATTATTCAAGTAGAGTTGGTAGTATCACTGTAAACAGTACAGGTAGTGGTTACACTAGTGCTCCTACTGTGGTAATTGATCCTCCTAGTGATCCAAACGGTACTACTGCAACAGGTGTTGCTAGTGTAGACTTAACTAGAGGTGAATTAACTTCGATTACAGTTGTTGATCAAGGTAGTGGTTATACTGATATACCAAATATTACTCTTATAGGAGGCGGATTTACAGTTGCAGGTATTGCAACAGCAAACCTTTTGTCTAACACACAAATTGAAGTTAACAGTTTAAGAGATATTCCACAAACAGGTAGTATTATCCAATTTGACGGTGACCCTATTAAATATTATGTCACTAACACTGAAATATCTACACAACCATTTATATACGACGAAACAGTATGTAGACGTGACGTAAGACGTATCGTTGATGCTGTTATGGGCGATATTACAATGGGTACTAACTATCAAGCAATTGCTGCTGGAAGAAGTTATCTACGTGCAACATCACAAAAAGTTTTATTCCAGCAATTAGAACCTACTATCTACGGTATTGAAGCAGCAAGAGATGAAATTCTTGATAGAATTCCAGACACAAGTCCAACACTTGAACAATTGCGTTACGATGTAATTGAAAATTTTGCTACTATCACAACATTTATTGCAAACGAAGATAGTACAGCAGCACCTGATATTTTCTACAAAACAGAAACAGCAGTAAGTGATGGACACAACTACGCAAAAGATACTCTACTTGTTAACAAAGAATTTATTTTAGAAGAAACACTTGAGTACATTAGAGATCAATTTACTGAATTAAGTTATGATCAAGAAAAATGTGAAAGAGACGTTGGATTATTAGTAGATGCGTTGGTTATTGATGCTGCACTAGGTACAAACTATAACACAATTACCGCAGGTCTTTCTTATTTGAGAGCAAATGCTAATAGAGTTATTGAGCGTCAAAATGCTATTACCTTGGATGCATTTGCAAATGTACAAGCATTGATATTAGCAGATGCAACAGTTGCAGCAACGCCAGTTGTTGTTAGTCGCATTAATGAATTAATGGCAGAGTTTTTTGATATTATCAAAGGCGCTAATTACAACGAAGCAACATGTAGAAGAGACTTAGCATACATTTTAGACAGTGTTGAATACGATGTATTACTAGGCACAAACTACAATGCAATTACATCCGGTTTAAGTTATGATAGAGCACCAAGTGCTTATGTTTTAAGCAACCAATTCCAACAAACTATTAGAAGTATACAAGAAGCAAAAACACAATCTGCAACATATCTAGCAAGTAGTGCAACAGCAGTAACTAGATCAGATGCAGCATACGACGAAATTATTAATTTGCTTCAAGGTGCAGGATTTGATAGTGCAATTTGTAGAAGAGACGTTGGTTTAATTATTGACAGTGTTGCATACGATGCATTGTTAGGCACAAACTTCAACGGTGTATATGCAGGTTTAAGTTATCAAAGAGCGCCAAGCAGTTATACTCTAAGTGCAGAATTCCAACAAACTATTGAATCAATTGAATTGTTAAAAACAGAATCAGCAACATTAGTTGCAGGTGATGCAACAGCAGTTAGCAGATCAAATGCAAGTTATGATGAAATACTAGATATTCTTACAAATGGCACAGGCGCAGCCGATGCATTAGTGTGGACAGATCCTGGTATTGTAACCGAAAGAGCATATGCTAGAACACTATTACAATCAAACAGAGATTTTATTGCAACTGAAGTTACAAATTATATCAACAGTAGTTTTCCAAATTTAGACTATAATCAAACAACTTGTGAACGTGATATTAAATACATTGTTGACGCAGTAAGTTATGATATTCAATACGGTGGCAACAGTGCAACACGCATTGCAGCACAAAGTTATTTCGATGGTGCTTACAGTGTATTACCAAATGCACAAAAAGAGCCAACAGTACAAGCAATGGCCAATCTTGGTTTTGTAATGAGCCAGATTGTGTTAAACAATGTTTCAGGTCAAACAACAAATGCAAACCAAGCAAGCACAACAGAATCTGATGATATTGCTGGGCTAGTACAAATTATTGAAGATGTCATTGATGCAAATACAACTAGCGGAATGCCAAGTTTAGTTAACCCAGATACTACATGGGTAGCATCAGGCATTTCAACAGCAGTAACAGCATTAACTAGTGCAAAAACAACACTACAAAACCAAGTTATTACATATCTAACAGATGACTTGATCACCAATGCAGATGCATTAACATTTACAGATCCTGGTCCAACTTTTGCAAACAAAACATATGCAAGAACATTGTTGCAAGCAAACAGACAATTTATTATAGATGAACTAGATACATGGATTGGAACAAACTATCCTGCATTGGTTTACGATAGTGAAAAATGTAAGCGTGACACTGGATATATCATTGACGGGTTAAGTTTTGACGTACAATATAGTAGTAACTTTGCAACACGCAGAGTAGCAGATGCATATTTTAGTGGAACAGCAAGTCAACTACCAGAAGCACAAAGAGCACCAACAGCAGCAGCATATGCTGAACTTGCAAATATTGTTAGCGACATTGTACAAGAAAATTATGTAGGACAAACACTTACTGGTAATCCTGCAAGTGCTACTGAAGGAACTGAACTAGAAGGTTTGGTTCAATATATTGAAGATGTTATTACAAACAATTCATTAAGTGGATTGCCAGCACTGGTTGCACCAACTACTACATGGGTAGCAGCAGGAATCGATAGCGCAGTTGACAATTTAATTGCAAACGAAGATACAATTATTGATGATATTATTTCTTCAATTAATATTTCAATTACTAATGCAGACGATATTAGATATCCTAATCCTCCTGCAATAATTTCAAACAGAGCAAATGCTAAAACTCAAATTTTAGCAAACAAACAATTTATCATGGAGGATGTTGTTCAGTTTGTAAATAACAATTATCCAACACTTGAATACGATCAAGCAAGATGCAGAAGAGATGTAGGTTACATTATTGATGCATTGATTCATGATTTAATTTATGAAGCAAATACTGCTACAATTACAAATGCTAGAAGTTATTATGTAGGAACTGCAAGTCAGTTAGGTACAGGTGAAGCAACTGCAACAGCAGCAGCATATGTACACATGCAAGGTATAATTACTGGAGTAATTTTAGAAAGTGCTCTTACACCACAAGCAGGTAACAATTATACACAAGATATAAGCAACGATGCTGGTACAGCAGTAGAAGCAAATCGTATAAGCAACTTGCTACAGATAATTATCGATGTTATTGAAGCAGGTGACTTAGATGAATTGCCTGGTATTGATGCTGTTTCAACTTCTTGGGTTGACGAAGATATACTTTCTGCAACTACAACCATACAGTCATTACGTAGTTCACTACAAACATCAACTACAGATTATATTTTAACTAACTATCCTGATTTTACATATGATAGAGTTAAATGTAAGAGAGACGTTGGTTTAATTCTCGATGCATTGGTACTTGATGCAAAACTAGGAACCAATCATAACGGTTTAGTTGCAGGCTTGGCATACAGACGTGCAACAGCAAGTGTAGTTGATGCACAACAACTTCCAGCAACAATTATTGCGTTAAGAGAAGCAAAAAGACTTACACTAGCCGAAGTTGCAAGTAATGCTACTGTAACAACAAGAATGACAGAAGGTTGGGATAATGTACTTGAAATAATCGAATATGGTACAATACCAAGTGAAGGATATACTTATCCTGCACCTACACCTGCAAGCCAAGCAGAAATTGATGCTGTAAGACAACTACAAGAAAACAAAGACTTCTTGGTTGCTGAAACTATTGCATGGATTAATGACACTTACTTTGTTTACAACAGTGCAACATGTCGTAGAGACAGTGAACTAATACTTAAAGCAGTAACAACTGACTTACAAATGGGTACAAACTATAACAGTGTTACAGCAGGTCTTGCATATTACAATGCAAACGCTGGACTAGTTATAAGCGATCAATTAACAGAAACAGTTAGTGCAGTTACTCAACTTAAAACTGAAGCATTAAGTTATATTACAGATGATGCAGCAAGCACTACAACTGTAGGAAACTTGTTTGACGAAGTAATTGATATTTTGCAAAACGGTGTTGGAAATGCAGATGCATTGACTTTCTCAAATCCGCTTGCAAATGCTAACCGTACAAATGCTAGAACACTAATTCAGTTAAACAGAACGTTTATTGTTAGTGAATTAATCAGTTGGATTAATACAAACTATCCAAGTTTGACATACAATCAAACCAAATGCGAAAGAGATACTGGTTACATTATTGATGCTGTTAGCCATGACGTTCAGTATGAAACTAACCAAGCAATGAGACAAGCATCGTTCCTTTATTTTGAAGGAACTTCGAGTCAGTTACCAGTCGATCAACAACAAGCAACAGCAGCAGCGTATGCACAGTTGGGTGCTATTTTAGAAGATATTGTACAAGAAACTTATGCAGGACAAACAACAAACGGTTCACCTGCAACAGCAGCAGAAGGTACAATTGTTAATAATTTAGTTGCAATTGTTGAAGATGTAATCAAAGCAAATACTACAGCAGTATTACCAGATGAAATTGCACTTGATTTAAGTGGTACAAGTGCAGCAGCAATTGACAGTGCAGAAGACATTTATGTAACAAATAAAATTGCAATTTTAGACGAAGTTATTAACTATATTAATACAAGTTTGAATGGCTTTAGTTACAATGAGGAAGCGTGTAGAAGAGATACAGGTTACATTATTGAGTCAACTAGTTTTGACTTATTGTACGGTGGTAATCTAAGTTCGTTGCAGTCTGCAAGATCTTATTTTGATGCAAATACAAACCAGATTCCAGGCGAAGAAGGTCCTACTGCTCTTGCTCTTGCACATTTAAGAGATACTGCATCAGATGTAATCCAAGGTTCAGCAGTTGTTGTAACACCCGGTAACACTGAAACACAATCACAGATTGGTGGTTTTGGATCAAGTGTTGAAGCAGCAACAAGCGATTCGTTGTTCCAAATTACAATTGATGTAATTACAGCAGGTGATTTAACTGGTACTCCAGGCAACGTGTCTCCAGACTTTAGTTGGGTAGCACCAACAATATCATTAGCAGCAGATGCAGTTGCAACTGCAAATACAACAATTCAACAAAATGTAGTTGACTTTATTACTTCTGATATTATTGGTTTTGAATACGATCAAGCAAAATGTAGAAGAGATACTTCATACATCTTTGATGCTGCACTTTACGATATGCTGTACGGCGGTAACAAACAGACACGTAGAGCAGGTGAAGCATACTACAGTGGTACAATTTTAAGTGGTATTACTACAGTTGGCGATAATGCTGATCAAATAGATATTACAGAATATACATACAAGCACATTGCTCAACTAATGAGCGATATTGCACAAAACAAAACTGTAACAAAATCTCCAACAAATACACTATCACAAACATATGGTACAAATGCAGGTAGTGTCGAAGCAGGACAATCGTTGTACACCAACATTGCTAAGATTGCAGAAGTTATAAAAACATACGATCTTCCAGTTGAAATTGATCACAGTTATGACACACAAGGTATTGCGTTTAACAATTCATACAGAGAAATTGTTCTACAAGATTTACAAGAGATTGAAGATAATGCTATTAAAGCACTTAACTTACAATACGGTGGTGTAGCAGAACTTACCTTATTCCCAGCACTTGTAAGTGTTGACGAAGGTACACTGGGTAACATGCAAAACGTTTACTG